>ERZ808252.13-NODE-13-length-202344-cov-13.500353_pt1 | contig 202344 bp, 176 predicted proteins | sample MGYA00521242_ERZ808252 | MGnify/ENA primary metagenome ERZ808252 (study PRJEB31516, sample SAMN03275581) | gut metagenome | biome: mammalia-associated habitat; material: feces | host: Papio cynocephalus | place: Kenya | collected 2012-08-07 ...
ACGAAGAACTTGACGAAGAACTTGACGAAGAACTTGACGAAGAGCTTGACGAAGAACTTGACGAAGAACTTGACGAAGAACTTGACGAAGAGCTTGACGAAGAGCTTGACGAGCTAACGGGCGGTTCGGTAGGTGTAGGGGTGGTTGGTTTTTCCGTTTTAGTTATCTTAATCGGTAAATCTCTCGGGTCGCCTTTTGCGCACCAATAGGATGTTGCGGTAGTAGTTCCGACGGGAGTAATTTTATCCGATACGTTGTTTGTTTCGCTTAAATTATCTACTTTAAACGCCATGCCTAATTTTAAAGATTTTCCGTTGTAACCGTATTGAGATATCAATGAATCAACGTCTATAAATCCTTCTAGTACGGAAGTGTACGTTCCGTTGTTATTAACGGTTGTAAAATTACAAAGAGTAAATCCTTTTTTTAATAAAGCGGTTGCATAAAGTTGATTATCGTTGTCGGAACCGTTTATAAATACTTCGAAATTAGTATTTTTCCACCATTCGTCAGATAAATATCCAACCGAATTTATTTTATGCGTTGCAGTGAAATATAAATATAATCCCGTTTTATCGAGTCTAGTATAAAATTCTGCCTTTTTACCTGTTGACAAGCTGTCTGCCACGGTTATTTTTTTAGAGGATATATCGTCGTAATTCCATAATTTTTCCCAATCGGAAAAATTTCCGTCTATAGTTAAGTCGTTTGTTACGTCTACCGGCGAAACGGTTACGTTTGCCTTAAAGTAAGCGTTAAAGGTTACTAAGGAAGGATATACTACCTGACCGCTCTGAATTTTATATTTAGTCGTGTCGGAAACGGTGTAAACTTTATTGTTATTTACGTATAATTCCGCTACCGTGTTTTTCCTTACTATTTTCATAGTGAAAGGTTTTTTCGGGTCGTAAGTCGCTCCGCTAATCGGGTCTTTGGATAAAGAGCTGTTAAAGCTGAAACCGCCAGAAGAGTCTTTGAATACCAAACCGAAAGTAGTTCCGGAAATAGCCCCGTTTTTAGCGCCTCTGGCGTCTGCAAAGAAAAAGAAACCGTCGCCGTAATTATCTATGAAAGCTAAACCGCATTTTGCATATTCTTCTTCAGAATATTTTCCCGTAAGCGTAAAGGTTGCGGAAATACTTTGATTAACGCTGTTGTTATCTGTAAATTGCAACACGTCTAAATTTGTAGTGGTATTGGTAGTGCTTATAGAAATTTCGTTTCCGTTTTTGCGATAGTTTGCAGAATCTTTCCATTGTAAAGAATCGGCAGGGGAGTATTCTTGTTTAACCTTATTAGTTATAGAAAAGGCAACTTTTCTCGGGTCGGAATTTTCCGCGCACCAGTAAGAAGTTGCGGTAGTGGCTCCGACGGGGGTAATAGTATCTTTTGTCGTTCCGTTATCAACTTTAAAAGCTAATCCGTAATTTAAATTTGCACCGTGCAAAGGAATTGACGATTTATCTAAAAATCCTTCGAATACGGTAACGAATTTTCCGTTTTGCTTTTGAGTGCGGAAGTACGCTTGAGTAAAGCCCGAAAATTGTTTGTGGTTAGCCCAGTATTGGTTATCGCTACTTGCTAAAAACATTTCAACGTTAGTGTTAAGCCACCAATCGTCAGCGTTTTTAACGTCTTTTTCGTGATAAGCCTTTGCGTAAACGAAAAGTCCGTTAGAAGTTTTTACTGTGTAAAAATCAACCCCTTTTTGTGCGTTGGTTTTATCGTAAACCGATTTTTTATTTGCTAAAACGGTATTATAATTAGGTAACTTTTCCCAATCTTCAAAATTACCGTCAAGAGTAATAAAATCTCCGATAGTAGGTACGCAAGAGTAATTTGTAACAGTCGCGTTTATTTGGAAAGACCTTATTTCCGCGTTGCAATTTGCGGTTGCTTCGCAAGAAAAGTCCGTAGCTTTTATGCTTTTTGCCAAAACGTTATTTACGTATAAATCTATTTTATTGTTATTTCTTATAATTTTTAAGGTGAACGCTTTATTTTTATCGAAAGTAACGCCGGTTAATACTTTATCGGTGGTCCAATCCCAATTGCCGTTTTTGCGGTATACTAAGCCGAAAGTAGTACCCGTAATATTATTTAAAGAAGTTCCTTCCGTTCCTTCTGCGTTGGCATATAAAAACATACCGTTGTTGCCGTTTAATAACGCAATACCTATTTTCCCGAATTTTTCTCCGCTTACTTTTCCGTCTACTTTAAACGTAGCCGAAAGATTAAACACGGGAGAATTATCGCTTACAAACCCGATGGGGTTTTCGTCCGTTTTAGCGTTTGTCAAGGTTACGCTTCTTTGGGCATAATTGTCGTTGCACCTATCGTAGTTTTTTGTGGAATTCCAATTTGTATTGTCAGATAACTCTTTATTTATACTACTGGAAGAAAATCCGTTGTAACCGCCTTCTTTAATAATTCTAGGGAAGTCTACAAAGCACCAGTTGTGGTCAATGTTTGTAGAACTTGCTCCTACGGTATATCCTCTTTTGGTGGAAGCGGTATCGTAACCGTCCCCGTCGAATTGCCACATACAAGTATTGTACCCACTGTAATTGTTATTAAAGTAAGATACTTGGTCTGTATAACCGTAATGGGCTACCCATGCCGAACATTTTAAAGTCGAGTGGTCAAAATAACTTTTAAAATTACTTCCGCCGACGTACATTGCCGAATAATATCCCGCTTGCGCCATTCTGTCTACAAACGCGTTGATAATTGCGGTGTTTTCGGCTTTGGATTTTGCCGAAATTACTTCTTGTTCTTCGTAGTCGAAAAATACGGGGAAGTCTAAAAAGCCTTTGTCGTACCCTAAGGAAGCAAGCGTATTTATTACCCAGTTTGCTTCGTTTACCGCGCCGGTAGTGGAAGTGGCAAGCGAATATATGTAAAGCCCTACGTGAAGTCCGACCGATTTAGCCCCGTTCATATAAGTTGTAAACTTAGTGTCTAGGGTAGTGGAATATCCTATACGACATATTACGAAATCCGCATAGTTTTTCATTTTGTTAAAATCCACGTTGCCTTGATGGACGGATAAATCGTAGCCGAAATATTTTATATCGCTTTGCGTCCATGCGTTCACTTTATTGTTTTCGCTTTTTTTCACGTTAAAACTTAAAGCTAAAAATAAAACGCATATGCAAGAAAGCAATATAGTATATATGTTTTTTCTCTTGCCTTTAAACATTGTAATTCTCCTTGATTATATTCTATCGGTCAAAATTTGCGCTCATTTTAAAAGTTACAAAATAATATAATTTATTCCCTTATTATATATTATACAATCGACGTTAAGATAAATCCATAGACAAAGTACATTTTTAGTGTTTTTTTTAGTTAATTATTAGGATAATTAACCGTAATTTTATTGTATTATAATAATATTGAAAATTCTATTAAAAAAGACGTTTTAAAATCGATACCAAAATGGTTGCGGTTAAATTATTTTAAATTACTACTAAAAAAGTTGCATTTTATTCTTGACAGGTATAAATAAGGAGAATATAATAAATACTATCAAATAGGTAGTGATTTAAGTAAGCGTTTAACGACGAAAAATTCGGCTTATATTTCAAAGAAGACGAAAGCTTAAACAAGGCTACAAAATATTTACGTCTTTATGTGGCGTAGCGGTCGGAGGGCGTATGAAAATTTCTAAAAAAGCGCATTACGGGTTACAGGCGTGCTACTATTTGGCGCAAGTTTATCCGAATTACACTTTATCTAATAAAGACCTTGAAAAAAAGATATTTGTTTCGGCAAAATATCTTGAAAGGATAATGAGTTGTTTATCGTCCGGCGGAATAGTCGGTGCGAAAAAAGGCGTTTCGGGCGGGTATTATTTAATGAGAGAACCCGAAAAAATTACCGTGGGCGACGTGGTAAGAACGCTTGAAGACGATTTGGAAATTTTCGATTGCGTAAAAAAATCGGGTTGTACCAAATGTCCTTCGGCAATGGTGTGGAGAAAGCTTTATAAGGGAATAAACGACATATTGGACGATATTTCTTTAAAACAGATGATAGAAGAAGAGTAAAGGAGCGTTATGAAAGAAATTTATCTTGACCATTCGGCAACAACGAGAGTCGACGAAAGAGTATTGCAAAAAATGTTACCGTATTTTACCGAGATTTACGGAAACGCAAACTCTCAGCACGGATACGGGAGAGAAGCTTTAAAAGGCGTTGATTGGGCGCGCGATACGATAGCGGAACTAATTAACTGCCACCCGTCGGAAATATATTTTACTTCGGGCGGAACGGAAAGCGACAACTGGGCGTTAAAAGGAATAGCTAGTTCGCACAAAGAAAAGGGAAAACATATAATAATTTCCGCAATAGAACACGCGGCGATGATAGCTAGTTGTAAGGACCTTGAAAAACAAGGGTTTTCGGTTACGCTTTGTCCCGTTCATAAAGACGGTATTATAGATTTGGAGTTTTTGAAAAACGCTATCAGAGATGATACTATTTTAATTAGTTGCATGCTGGCTAACAACGAAGTCGGAACGATAGAACCTATTAAAGAAATAGTAAAAATCGCAAAGGAAAAGGGAATACTCGTTCATACGGACGCAGTACAGGCGATGAGTTCTTTAAAGGTAGACGTAAAAGATTTAGGCGTAGATTTAATGAGTTTTTCTTCCCATAAATTTAACGGACCGAAAGGCGTGGGGGCTTTATTCATTAAAACAGGGGTAAAAATAGATAGGTTAATTACGGGCGGACATCAGGAAAGGACAAGGCGTGGCGGAACGACAAACGTTCCCGGCGTAATAGGTATGGCGGAAGCTTTAAGGCTTGCAAGACTTACTATGGACGAAGACAACGCTCACATAAAAGCTTTAAGAGATCATTTTGTAGAAAGGGTAGAAAAAGAAATACCTTACGTTCGCTATAACGGTTCGAGAGAAAATAGGGTGGTTTCCAACGCGGACTTTTCGTTTGAATATATAGAAGGAGAGTCTATTTTGTTTATGTTGGATTTAAGCGGAATAGCGGTATCTTCGGGTTCGGCTTGTTCGTCGGGTTCGTTAGATCCGTCGCACGTGTTACTTGCTATCGGCGTTCCGATAGAAATAGCGCACGGTTCTATAAGATTTTCTTTCGGAAAGGAAAACACTATGGAAGAAACCGATTACGCAGTAGATAAATTAAAAGAAATAATTGCAAAATTAAGGGCAATGTCGCCGTTATATTCGGAAAAGGAGAATAAAAATGTATAACGAAAAGGTAATGGAAGCTTTCAGCAACCCGCATAACGTAGGGGAGATAGAAAATCCCGACGGATTCGGGAAAGTAGGAAACGCCGTTTGCGGAGATATAATGCAAATTACTTTGCGTATAAAAGATAATATCATAACCGACGCAAAGTTTAAAACGTTCGGATGCGCGGCGGCGGTAGCAACTTCTTCTACGGCAACGCAAATGATTATAGGCATGACCGTTGACGAAGCTTATAAATTAACTAACGCAAAAGTAGTAGAAGCGTTAGAAGGTTTGCCACCGCAAAAAATACACTGTTCGGTTCTTGCCGAAGAAGCTATTAAAGCGGCCATCGACGATTACAGGGCTAAACAAAAGAATAAATAAAGATTTTTTATGAAAAAATAGGATATTTAAATTTTACAATTTAATTTTTTAAAGTTAATATTTTTGTGTTTGAAAAAAGCTTTTTTAATATAAAACAGAGAAAAAGTTATGTAAATATTAAATTAAGTTTTTTTATAAAAAAATAGCACAAGAAAAATTAAATTATTTTAGATTTTATCTTTAAAAATTCATATTTAAAAAATTTTAAACAATTTACAATGCATAAATTGTGTCAGTTTACTTTTATAATACTTAAAACATGTTAGCGTTGCCTAAACGGTTAGGCAACGCTATGTTTTTTTTGTAAAACACTTAAATTTTTTTGCTGATAAATTTGTTTCTCGATAATAAAGGAAGATATTGTTATTAAATTTTTAATTTAAAATAAAAAAAATATTGACAAATAATGTAGTTTTATGTATATTATTGTTATATATATTATATAAATAATTTGTACTCATATCTTAAACTTCATCATGTAATTACAAAATAATTATTTTATAAGGGGATTTTGAAATATGAAAAAAAGGATTTCGATTTATTTTTTAATTTTAGCGTTATTATTAAGCATGGGTTTATTTTTAACGCAAAAATTTAATGCAAACAACGGCGTTCAAGCGGAAGAAACGCCGTATTTTGTCATGGAAGAAGGAACGACGTATAGGAGCAGATGGATAGAAGCGCAGTGCGGAATAACGTATACGGCGAAGATAAGTAAGAAAAAACTCACGGAATTTAAAACGGAGAACGGGACAGCGAATAATAGCGTAAAGTTATTTATAATACCATACGAATACGTAACCGGGATACTATCTAGTACGAATAGCAAGTTTGACAGCGCGAAAGAATTGGTAAAAGAAGGGAAATACTTAGAAGGATTTGAAGAATCTAAGAAGTACACGAGTTTTTGGTACGGGATAGTAGATAACATATGGGCAGTAGAGAACGAAAAGAATAGTGACGAATATTTACTGATAGGCGGATTGAAAGGAATACAAACGTCTAATATGAACAGGAGATATTTTGGTATATATTACATAGAAGGGGAGAAAGGCGGAGAGAAGATAAGAGAATATGCAGAGATGCCGAGTAAGAGCGAAGACAGCGCGGAAATAACGAAGACTGAGAAAGCGGGAAGGACGAGTAACAGTATGGCGTATATGGTATCTTATTTATCCGCCACCAAAGAAACGAGTTCTTTAAACGATTGGGAAATAGAAAGGTTAAATACTTTTTTAGATAAATCCATAAAAGGCGCGTTAGGTAGCGTTTTACAAATAAATGGTACGGAAATAGATTCGACGCTTAGTAACGGTTATGAGTTCGGTGTAAACTATGCAGACGGAGTAAACGTTATTATGGGTACGGTTAGCGAAGTCGTAACGGAAAGTAACGTTAAAACGCTTTCCGGCGACGTTACTTACGGGGACGACGCGTTTTTATACGACGTGTATTTAAAATATTTAAAAGATGGAGAAAGTAAATTACAAAAGATAACTTCATCGTTGGATTTTTACTTTAAGTGGACGGTGCAGGATACAGATTATCTTAAACAAAATGAGGCATACAGCAGAAAAAACGTAGAAGTTCAAAAAATAGGCGATAACAAAACGGCAAACGTTAAAGTCGGGTTTGAAACTAAAACGGTACATTTTAATACTAAAAAATTTATCGGAGAAGTTGATTTTTTGGTAGAAGATTTAGCTGTGGACAGGTCAAACGAATATTATTCTGCAACTTCAAACGTAGCGTTACCTAAAAAAGCGACTGTTACTTTAAAAAACAATAGGTTGACAAAAATAATTCCGTATGCAAACCTTTCTACGACTAGGTATAACGATAAAATTATAGAATATACTTTTGGCGGAGCGTCTTGCACAAACGAAAACGGTAATTTTGTAACGACCTATAATTTAAAAGACGTTGCTAACGGTACGATAAAAACGAATATTTCGGTAGCGGAATTTAATAAAAATTTAAACGTGGCGTCGTCGGAATTCGATAGAAGTTTAGGTCAGGCAAACGTTAATGCCGATTTAAGCGTAGATGCGGACTTATATTCTTTTACGGGTTCTTACGATAAATTTAACGTAAAATTAAATAAATATAACGTAATTTATTCTCCCGAATACGAAGATTTAACGGGTGACGGAGATAAGGTGGCGATAAGTGCGGAAAGTTCTGTAAAAGAGTATTATTTTACGGATGAAAACGTAAATTTAAATCAAGGCGAAAGCGACGGAATTACCGTGACCGCAAACGGTTATACTTTTAACGGTTTTAATGTTGATACGGCGTTTGACGATAATTTTTTCTCTTCGGATAATTTAAATAAAAATTATTCTTTGTTTAGAGGTTCTTTCCATAACGGGTATTTTGAAAATCAAACAGCTTATAATACCAGAAACCGTATATTGCTTTACTATAAAGTAAAAGTAGGTACAAAAATAAAAATAAACACTTTTAACGTAAATCATAACGGTAGCGATAAAAAAATTAAGTTAGGTATAATTCAGTCGGACGCTTTGACTGTAAAAAATTGTAAATATAATTACGATTCTCTTTGGTTATCGTCTAGCGGTCAACAAACTCTTCCTACGGGGGACGCCAATGCCGATTGCTACGTTTTAAATAATCCTTCTAATCCTAGCGAAGGCGGAGTTTACACCATAAAAGGTCATTTGTACGAAGGCGGTAATAACGTAATTGACGAAGCGCAAACTAAAAGAAAAGATTTCGATTACGTTTATATTATCATAAACGTTGCGATAGACTCGGACGGAGAACTATCCGACACTTCTTTTGCGCAAGCGGTTATTAACCAAAATGTGTTTGAAATAAACGGTTCTTATAGTAAAACCGTAAACACGCAAGCAACCGCAATAGACAACGTGTCGCTTGTGGGTTCTTACTATACTGCGCAAGGGTCTTACGAAAAAACCACAAACAACAACACCCGTATGAGAATTGTATTTACAAGAAAGATAAAGGTAGGCACGGTTATATCTTGGAACACTAATAAAACAACTTCTTACAACAATAGCAACGGTTATAAGTTTGGCTTTATCGAAGCTACGACTTCAAGTTATAACGAGGCTACTTCTTATTTTTCGGATAGTAAATGGACTACGGCAAGCGATCGTTGGGGGTATACCGGTACGGTAGAAAAAGGTGCGTATACGGTTGTAGGCAATAAAATGAATTTGAAAAACGGGGGAAGCTTAGAACAGCAGGAATATGTTTATTTAATTATAAATATTGCCAGAATTGACGACGCCGGACCGATAGGGGAGGAATGTAACGATATAGAAGCCGTTTTAGCTTTATTTACTTTTGACGGATATTTTGAGCAAACAGATTCTACCTTAAAAAATAGTTTGTTAGAATTTACAATGCCCTCCCGTAACGTATACTTATACGGAATGTTAAAAGCAAATTATTATAACGTGCAGTACGACTATGCAGACGGTTCTTCCGGTTCAACCGTTGTAAAATTTAAAGTTCGTTACGGCAAAAAATTTAAAGCGGATAACATACCTACAAAAGACGGTTACTTATTCAGCGGTTGGGTTGTTTCCGTTCCCGAAGGGCAAAAAATTTCTGAAAATGCAAAATACGTAGGGTTTAAATACAACTCTTCGAACGTTGCTTCGCCAATCGGGGTACAGCGGAAAATATTATCTTCCCAAATGATTTGTAATAATAAATGGGGAGAAGCGGTAACGTTAAAATCTTTAACGGATACTGCCGAAACTACCGTAACTTTAACGGCGTGCTGGACTAAAAACGTAAACGATAGCGGAGAAACGGGCTTTTATAATAATTCTAAAGGGTACGTTTTAAACGGAACTTACGGCTATGATTGGGCTGTCAACGAAGATAATAACACGCAAGTACACTTTAATTTTAGAACGGAGCTTTCCAGAAAAAAATTCGGTAACTTTAAAAAAGTAATAAAGCTTTATCAAGAAGCGGGTATTGTTTACAAAGACACAGAAAAAACTTCTAATTTTAACGATATTAGTTGGAGAACCGCAATTTTAGGATTTTATCGTTATAATTGGAATCTTGTTAGCGAGGAAGAAGCTAAAAAATACTACAGAACAAATACCTTTTTAAGACTGGATAATAAACATTTCAACGGTCAAAATTCAATGATTAGTTTAGAAGATGTTACGACGGTTGAAATGTCCGACGAAGGATTTTTTAACGGGACTAAAACGGCTTCTACCGGTAACTCTTTATTTTACGAGGTAATTAAATATTCTTACGTTACCTTTACGGTTACGGCTGAAAACGTGGCAAGCTATAAAGGGGATTTAAAGGTTAAGGTAGATATTCAAAGCGTTAATCCGGAGTATATGGGGACGACTTATAGCATTACTTACCTTGTAAACAATTTAGATTTGTATGCGATAGATTTACATATTTGCGGAGATTATACAAACTATGCAATATTAGAAGATACGTTAGAATATACGGGTGAAAATAATCAACAACAGCTTTTAACTTATTCTAAAGCCGATGGCGAAATAGACGGCGATATAAAAAATTATACCGAATACGCACCCGATTTAACGTTAAATACTTCGATGAATTCTTCCGAAGCTTACACTATGACTATTAAGCAAAAAGCCAACATAAATTCAGATGTTTGGAATGGAAATTCTTCAAAGGGCGTTTTACCCGTACTTTATTCTAAGGACAGTAAAGACTTTGTAGACGGTAAACCCGCTAATTACGGATACATGAGGTCAGATTGGTGGATGGAATCCAGTGATAACAATTCGGCAAACCCATACGATTATTTAAGATTAGTAGATTATTATTCAAGTTATACCGATAGAAGTACAGACGTCGAAAAATTAAATATTTTAAAAGATTGTACTATACAAGTAACAATACAAAAAGTCAATCAATTTATTCACGTTAAAATGATTATAGGCGATATAAACGCCAAAGGGTGGACGTGCGACTACTATTACGTATACGTTAATAGGGCAAGAGATTTAGCTAATAAAAAATATGCAAGTCCCTTAGACAAGCAAAACGGAAATGTAGACGTAAACAGTGTTCCCATAAGCATTATGGCGGTATGTAACGACGCTACTTTCAGCGTAATAGAACCTTTACATTCCGTTTCCGTAACGGATAACATTTCACTCGGTAACCAAGCGGTAAATACAACTAGTGGTTGGACTAATAACGACGTTAAAGGAAATAGTTACTTTACAAAACTTGCGGATAATAACGGTAATTTTTCAAAAAGCTATTATATATACATGAACGGATGTTTAACAGATACTGAAAACGTATGGGAAGTTCCTTTAACAATTCTCAATAAAGGCTCCGACGTTAACGGTAATAATTGTACGGCGTTTAGGTTTGATAATCTTACGGAAAATAAAGGATATTTCGGAGCGTGGAAAGAAACAGAAGGTTTTACCGAAACCTATAACGCTTCTAAGAGTTTTACTACGACAGGTGAAAAGTTTTCGGAAACGACAAACAAACTTATTAAGGACAGCATTGTAAAAATAACCGTTTCGAGAACAGGCAATAATTATAAGTTAGAGCTTTTAGGCTTTTATGCTTTTAACACTGCCGAACTAATGAGCTTTGATACCGAAAATTCTGTTAATTCGTTTAAGGTTATAAGGGAGTTTACTTCTAGCTATACGGGCGTAGTAGGCATAGGTATTTCTTGCGAATGGTCCCAATATAGGGTTATTAACGGAATATCTTAAATTTATTTAATAATTTTACACGAGGCGAAATTTCAATGAAATTTCGCCTCGTTGTATTATTTATTTTTGAAGAACAATAAGAGAATTTCTCATATAATTTAATTAATTTTTTTGTCCAATTTTTTGGGTTCACATCACTTTAACCTTTTTTTGTTTTTTTAAAGTTTTATTCATAAATTTTATAACAAAACGCTTGCGTAACCATTCTAAAAAATGCTATAATTGCTAGGAAGTATTTTAATTTTACTTTTTAAAAGTATTCATTATAAAAGGGGTTAAACAGTGGAAGAAAAAGAGAAAAGCACTTTGAATGGCAGTTACAATATATTAAACCCTTCTTCTTCGCAACTCGAAAGAGAAAAATTTCGACAAATATTTAATCAAAAAATTAAAGAACACTTAAAAAAGCAAGAGGAAGAACAAAAACTAAGAATTGAAAAAGCAGTGGGTATGCAATTACCCGCAGACTATAAAAATAAATATTCAGACGTAAACCTGTCTTGTTCGTCCGCAGGCGACGGACTAATTATGTCGCTAAATAACTTAGGAAAAGTCGATATAGAATATATATCGGCTCTTACGGGGCTTGAATTAAAGCAAGTTATAGCAAAATTGCAAGGGAGTATATTTCAAAATCCCGATAAATGGGAAGAATGTTTTTACAAAGGTTGGGAAACCGCTGACGAATATATTTCGGGCAATTTAATTGTAAAATTAAATAAATGTAAAGCTTTAAACGAAAAATTTAAAGGTTATTTCGATAAAAACATAACGGCTCTTGAAAACGCGTTGCCAAAAGACGTTTCGTTCGACGATATTTACGTTACTCTCGGTTCACCTTGGATTTCTACCAAAATTATAGAAGATTTTATAAGAAATGCGCTTTCTATAGATAAAGACATTTTCGTCGATAGGGACGAAGCTACGGGAACGTGGGAAATTCGCAACAAGTCGGAACTTGCGTATAATGCAGATTACACAAAAAATTACGTTACTTACGGTACGCAAAAAGTAAACGCCTTGCACGTAATAGAAAAATCTTTAAACAATCAAATGATAAAAGTTACGGAAGAAGTCGTTGTAAAAGTCGGCGACAAAGAACGTAAAAAAAGGGTTGTAAACGAAAAAGAAACGTTACTTGCCGGCGATAAGCAAAAAAAGGTAAAAGAATATTTTAAATACTGGCTTTGTAAGGACGAAAGCCGTAAAAAGAAAATAGAAACGCTTTATATGCAAAAAATAGGCTCGATAAAAACTAGAACCTACGACGGTTCGTTTTTAACGTTGCCAAACTTAAATCAAGGCGTTAGTTTATATCCTTATCAAAAGAATGCGGTTGCAAGAATACTACTTTCACCAAACGTATTACTTGCTCACGAAGTGGGCGCAGGTAAAACGTACATAATGATAGTTGCGGGAATGGAGCTTAAAAGGACTAGCGTTTCCCAAAAGAATATGTACGTAGTGCCTAATAACTTAGTCGACCAATGGCAAAGGGTGTTTAAAAGTTTATATTCTAAGGCGAAAATATTTTGCGTTACACCCGATAATTTCGTCCCCGCCAAAAGACAAGAAGTTCTAAACAGAATTAAACAAGAAGAATTCGACGCGGTTATAATTGCGTACAGTTGTTTTTCTTTAATTCCGTTATCAAATAAATTTTTATTAGAAAACTTATACTCGCAAATATATTCTCTTAAAAGCGATTTTGATAAAAATCCGAATAAATTATTAAAGGAAAATATCGAAAAATTAGAGAAAGAAAAAGAAGTTTTACTTTCTCAAAATTCAGCGCAAGAAGGTGTGTGTTTTGACGAATTAGGCATAAATACGCTTTTTATCGACGAAGCTCATAATTTTAAAAACGTTCCTTTTTACACAAAGGCGGGCAATATATTGGGGATAAATCCTAACGGTTCCAAAAAGTGTAAAGACGTATTTTTAAAAGTCGAATGCGTTCAAAACCAAAACGACGGCAGGGGCGTAGTAATGGCTACGGGCACTCCCATAACTAATTCCGTTTCGGACTTATTTATAATTCAATCTTATTTGCAAAAAAAGGAGCTTGCTAGTTTAAATATAAGTTCGTTTGACAGTTGGACTTCTACTTTTGCGGAGCTTGTTACGGGGTTTGAAATAGATGTTGATACGGGCGGATATAGGCTTGCAAGGCGTTTTTCCAAATTTCATAACTTGCCCGAACTTACGGAGATTTTATCGCTTATTGCAGATTTTCACGGAACGAACGGCGGAGAGCTTATGCCCGTTTTTTCGGGATATACCGATTGCGTTATAAAAAGCAACGAAAGACTTAAAAAATACGTTGAAAATTTGTCCGCAAGGGCGGATTTAGTGCGTTCGGGTCTAGTTACGCCCAAACAAGACAATATGCTTAAAATTACCACCGACGGTAGAAAAATTGCGTTAGACTGTAGACTGATAGACGAAACCGCGCCGTTTTTAGAAGACAGTAAAATTTGCGTTTGCGCGCGTAACGTGTATGATATTTATAAAAAATATGAAAAGGAATTGGTAACACAACTTGTTTTTTGCGATTCTTCCACTCCCAAACGTTCTTTTAACGCGTATGGAGAGTTAAGGCGAATACTTTTAAAAATGGGCGTGAAGTCAAGTGAAATTGCGTTCGTTCACGAAGCGACCACTGAAATAAAGCGTAGCGAACTTTTTGAAATGGTACGCAACGGGAAAGTTAAAATTTTAATAGGTTCTACGTGGAAACTCGGAATGGGCGTAAACGTACAAACTTATTTAAAGGCAATACATCATCTAGACGTGCCTTGGCGTCCTGCGGATATGGTTCAGCGCGAAGGAAGAATTTTAAGACCGGGAAATTTAAACGATAAAGTTTATATTTACCGTTACATAACGGAAGGCACTTTCGACGCGTATTCTTGGCAACTTTTAGAAACCAAACAACGCTTTATAGACGATTTATTGTCGGGTTCAATCACGCAAAGGAACGGATTCGACGTTGGCGACACGGTACTTAACTATGCGGAAGTAAAAGCGCTAGCAGTAGGTAATTCTTTAATAAAATCTAGGGTGGAAACCGCTAACGAGTTAAATAGAATTACTATTTTACAAAAGAGAACGCTAGAACTTAGGGAAGAGTTATCCGCTCAACTTTCCGCTCTGCCCGATTTTATAGCTAGAAAAGAAATAGAAATTCAAGCTTGCAAGGAAGACGAAGAGTTTTATAAAGCAAATAAAGTAAATTATTCAAAAGAACAACTTAAAAAAATAGGTCAACATATTTTAAAGGGACTTATCGACAACGAATACGAAATTTCCGAAAGAAAAATTGCGGTTTATCAAGGGTTTAATATCGTTTTACCTGCGGGTATGAGTAAAACCGACCCGTATTTAATCGTGGAACGCCGTAATAGATATAAAATGGAGTATAGAATTACGGACGTCGGAATTATGATGAGATTAAACAATCTTTTAGATAAACTCCCAGAAATTAGAAAAAATTTCGAAGCCGAAAAAGTAAAACTTGATAAAAAGGCGATAGGATTAAAAGAAGAACTTGACGTTAAAGAAGATTTTTCTAAAAAAATAGAAACGTTAAAAAAACAACTAAAAGAAATAGACTTAAAGTTAGGTGTAGACCAAAAAAATAAAATTAGCGTTTAACTTAAATGTGATGTTAATATGCATTTTTCACATTTTTTTATACTAAAACATATTGAAAAACTTTTTTTATTGTGGTACAATAAAAAAAAGTGTAGATTTTAAAATTTTTTTTAAGTATTTTAAACTAAATTGACTTTTGAAATGTTTTTTCTAAAAATTTTTAAGGAGTTTTAAAATGGAGAAAAAAAGCGTTAAAAAAGAAGAGATTACTAAAAACAAAAAAAGTTTTGTAGAGCCTGAAATGGAAGTAACGAAACTTAGTGAAAAAGACGTGGTAACAGCTTCTGGGGGTAAACTTAACTGGTAAACTAAGAGAATGTAAAATAAAGTGTGTAAGTTAGAAAAAGGCTTACACACTTTTCTTGACATTCCCTAAACTAATAACAATTTTTAAAAGGCGGACGGCAAAATATTTTGCCGTCCGCTATAAATTAAAATCAGTTTACAAGTTTAGTTGCTTGCGCTTGCATAAATATTAGTAGAAGAAACTTTTTTGTATCTCCAAACCCTAGTTCTAACGTTTCCGCTTACCGTATCGGTTTGAGAAAAAGAAATTATATCTCCGTCAACATTCATTGTCTTCACCGTATTTTCAGTTGCTGTAGTCGATTTACTGGTTAAAATAATTTTTTTATCTTTTAATTCCCAAGTTCCTGTTATCAATAAATCGTTATCAAAATATAAGTTGTACGTTTTGTCGGCATTTATTGTGTAAACTTCAAAATCTTCGTCATATATAGTATCACCGTCCGTTGCTTTAATCGTAGACGTTTCGTTGTTTTCCGTATTAGTAAACATATAAGATTTGTACGTGCCTACTACGCTTTCTTCGGTAACGGAAGAGCTAGACGTTGTTTTTATTTTTTTCAAATTTAAAATTGTCGTGGTTGTAGTGCCGCTACCACTACCGCTGTATTCATCCGTATCTATCATCTTCATCGTTAAAACGCCGTTCTTTAACGTTGCTTCTTGGTCTTCGCCTTCGCTGTCGGTTAAAATAAGTTTGTTACTACTTATTTTCCACGTACCCGTATCACTTCCTTCTTCTTTTATTGCTATCGTGAAAGTTTTGTCAGCGAATATATCTAGCACGCAATAGTCTTCTGTGAACATATAACCGTCTGCGGACGTTCCTGCGGTTATCGTAATTCCGCCGTAAGACATACTTTGTAGCTTGTAAGTTCCTACTACCGAACTTTCCGTTAGCTTACTGTTCGACTTGCAACCTACGCAAGCAAAGCATAAAATAGCTAGCGCAACTACCATTAAAAATGATAAAACTTTTTTCATAACTTTTCTCCCAAAATTCTCGTATTATTATACCATTTATTTTTTAATTGTACAACGTTTTTTTTATAAAAATAGAAACGCCCCCGATATTTCTAAGAAAGTTTTCCTAGTATATCAGGGGCTATTTGAAAAAATTTAATCGTTTATACGAAAAAACTTTTTATGCTATTTTGTTTTGAAAAACTTTTCGTTGAATAATATTAAAGGATCGTCGGGGTGAATTTTTTTTGCCTTTTCGTGATAATATAACGCTTTTTTATAGTCGATATTATAGTAACAAACGGACAATTCTATTAGCGGTATAAAATTGCAAAAATCTTTTATTACGAAATCCAGTTTGTTTGGTCTTTTTTGGTAAGCAAGCTCAAAAAACAAAATTGCGCTTTCTAAATCTATATTTTTATATAAAAAAGCAATTCTACAAAGAATTTCGCTAGGCGGAACGCCCTTAGTAAAGCATTTTAAATAAGTATTTAAAGCCTTTTCGTTTTCGGATAAAGACTCGTAAATTTTTCCTAGCGTGTTTACGGCTTCGAAAAATAGATAAGTCGGTATATTTTCTTGTTTTAAATATTTTTCTAATAAAGATTTTGCTTTTTTATATCTTTTTAAATAGTAAAATTCTTTCGCGTAATAAAGTTTATGCCGAACGTCTAAAATATAACCCTGTTTTATATGATTTTCATAAATTTTTAAATTTCGGTCGGAATAATGGTTTTTTGCGCTTAAATGAAAAATTTCTACGTCAGAATATATTATTTTACCTTTCGGAACAATACATTCGTGAACAAAACCCTGCCAAATAAAACCGCAATCTCTTTTTAAAATTCTTTCTCTAAAAAACACGCAAGAAGAATGATTTTCGTTTTTATAGTTCGTATTATATTTGCAAAAAACCACGTCGGGCTTTAAATAAACTAAATTTTTTTTAAGATTTAAAAATTTTAATTTGTTTTGCTCGTCTAAAACGTCGTCCGCGTCCAACCAAGCGATATAATCGCTTTTAGCGTAAGAAAAAGATACGTTTCTTGCAAGAGAAAAATCGTCCGTCCAAGCAAAATCGTATATTTTATTCGTGTATTTTGCGCAAATTTTTTTAGTTTTGTCCGTTGAGCCCGTATCGACTATAATTATTTCGTCAAAAACGTCTTTTACGCTGTCTAAACAACGACCTATTACTTTTTCTTCGTTTTTAACAATCATACAAAGCGAAATCGTCATAATATAATTTATGAAAAATCTTTAAGTATTGACAAAACTTAATTAAAAGTATAAAATTTTCTTATGGAAAAATTTAAACTTAATTTCGAACTTATACCCGACGGATGTTGGTATTCTAATTTAAGAACGCTTTTAAAACCGAAAGACTGGGACGTGTTAAGAAAAGACGCGTATAAAAGGGCTAACGGGAAATGTATGATATGCTCTCGCCCTGCTTTAAGGTTAGAAGCTCACGAAAGGTGGAGCTACGACGAAAAGAAAAAGATTCAAAAATTAGTGGATATAATTGCGGTGTGTCATAGTTGTCATAGTGTAATCCACATAGGTAGAACTCAGCTTTTAGGGGACGAAGAAAAGGCGATAAAACATTATTTAAAAGTAAATAAATGTAGTTATTCGGACTATATAAAAAATTTAGGCGAAGCAAACGCAAGACATAGGGAACTGAATAAAGTTGACGAATGGCAATTAGATTTGTCGGTATTAAAAAAAATAATAGGTAATATAGAATTATGAAAATAGTCAAATGTACTTTTCACAATTACAGAAATTTAGACGGGGTAACGCTTTGTTTCGACGAAATATGTAATTTTTTCGTCGGGGAAAACAATATCGGTAAAACCAACGCGTTACACGCGCTAAACGTAATATTTTCGGGAAAAGATTTTTCAAACGAAGATTTTCACGATATAACCTTGCCTTTAAAAATTGAATATACCGTTAAAACAAAAGATAAAATAGAAAATATAAACAGTATTTATAAAGAGTTTTATCTTATAAAAAATTACGGAGAAAAAAAGAGAATTTACTCTTATTCGGGCAATAAAATTTCTTCTACGGGTATGAAATGCGTGTTCGTAGACATGATGAGTAATAAAGAGTATAAGTTAATTTTTACCCCGTGGCAAAAAAACATTATAAATAAAATTTTAAATAATTTAAAAATTGTAAAAAGGGCAAAAAAACATACGGGAGATAATTCTTTTATAGACTTTATCGGGAAAGACGAAAAAGCTTTAAAAACGCAAAGTTATCCGTATTTTTTCGTTAAAAAAATTTTATTTAAACTACTTGGTAATTTAGAGAGAGGGGAAAAAGAAAAAAGCGTTATTATGCTTTTTGACCAACCCGAAATAAATCTTCATCCGTTTGCTCAAAAAACCTTAATATCCGACTTATTAAATATTGTTTTAAAGAAAGACGAGGAGTTTAACCGACTTATAGACGAGCTTTTTGGCATAAAAAAATTAGAGTTGCAGTTATTTTTAGTATCTCATTCTGACAGAATTTTATCTGAGCGATACGAAAACATTATTCGTTTTTATAGGGTAAAAGGTCAGGTAAAAGCTATCAGCGGAAATACTATTAAATTAAAAAGGGATAATAAAGTTTCGATAGCAAAACAACTTATTATGCAATTTCCCTATTTTTCACTGGCTATATTTTCCAAAGCAGTAATTTTAGTAGAAGGAGTAAGTGAGTTTGGAGCGATAACTGAATTTGCCAAAACTTTGGATATAGATACCGATTATTTGGGTATATCCATTATAAGCGCAAACGGAGAAGGCAATATTTCGGCGTTTTCTACTTTGCTCGAATCGTTTGGAATAAAAGTTTTTGCCATAAAGGACAGGGACGTTTTTTGCGAGAACGAGAAGGGAATTATTTATACCGATTTTGTAGACTTTGAAGACGAAATAGTAAGAAGTGCGGATTTGGGTACTTTGCAAAAAATATGTTATCTTTTGGGCTTTGATTTTAAAGATGTTACAAGTTTGCCCTTAGAAAAGAAAAACGAGAGATACAGATATTATTCCGGCAAACGAAAAAACCCGTTTACCGAAAGGGAAATAAACGATACGGCGGTAAAAAAGCTTGCGTGCGTAAGCGTGTTGACGAGTAAAAAATCGGTTATAACGGGTAAAATTATAGGTAGATGCTTAAAAAAAGATCAAATTCCGCAAGTCTATAAAAACGTTTTATTGTCTGCAAAAGAATACGCGGATAAAAATTAAACGTAAAAAACGCTATTTTAAAGCTCGACGCGAAAATTTTAAATATCGCTTGATTTTATTATAAAAAAATTGTATAATTTTATAAATTAAATTTATTAAAGGAGAGCATATTAATGAAATCTTTTAGCGAATTAAAAAAAGAAAGAACTATCGGGATGCAAATTAAACTAATAATTTTTTGCGTCTGTTTAATAGTCAGTATAATAACTTACGTTATTTTAAAAGCGGGAGTTAAAGATTTTTACACTTATCCCGGTCTTTTTTCGTTTGCGTTGTTTTTCGGCTTATTCGGATTAAGCTATATAACTCTTGCACTCATTAAAAAAGACGGACTCTCTTATTTCGTTTCTGCTTTTTGCGTAGTAATTTCCGTAATTTTATTCCTTTGCACGTTTAAGCACGTTAGTCCTTGGATTGTAGTTGCGGTAGGATTCGGCTTATTTATTTGCGCGTTTTTAATTGGAATGGCGTTAGTAGGAAGACAACTTACCGACCCGCTTACTATGAAAAACGAAGACCCCGAATATAAAAACTATAAGCAAAGAAAGGAAGAAGCCGAACAGGCAAAGAAAGAAGAACCCGAAGAAGAATTACCCGAAATTAAATCTTTTAAAGATTAAAAAAGATAAAGGACACTAAAAAGTGTCCTTTTTAATAGATTAGGAAAATATGAATAAAAGAAATTTAACTCTACTTACAGACCTTTACGAACTTACGATGATGAACGGATATTTTTTAAAAGGTAAAGAAAACCAAATATCCGTATTCGACGTGTTTTTTAGACAAAACGAAATTATTACTTATTCCGTATCCGCAGGATTAGAGCAGGTAGTAGAATACGTTTTAAATTTAAAATTTAAAGAAGAAGACATAGCATATCTAAAATCTTTAAACATTTTCGACCAAAGATTTTTAGATTATTTAAAAGATTTTCATTTTACGGGCGATATTTATTCCGTACCGGAAGGAACGGTTGTATTTCCCGGGGAGCCGATTTTAACCGTAAAAGCCCCCGTAGTGGAAGCTCAGTTAGTGGAAACGGCGATACTAAATATTATAAATCACCAAACGCTAATTGCTACCAAATCGGCAAAAATAACTTACGCCGCACAAGGCGATAATGTAATGGAATTCGGTTTAAGAAGAGCGCAAGGTCCGGACGCGGGAATTTACGGCGCAAGGGCTGCGGTGATAGGCGGTTGTAATTCTACGAGTAACGTTTTGGCGGGACAAGCGTTCGGAATACCCGTTAGCGGAACGCACGCGCACAGTTGGGTAATGAATTTCCCCACCGAGTACGAGGCTTTTAAAGCTTACGCCGATATTTATCCAAACGCTACTTTATTGCTTGTTGATACTTACGATACTTTAAAAAGCGGAATTCCCAACGCGATAAAGGTATTCGACGAACTAAAAGCAAAAGGATATAAACCGCTTGGAATCAGAATAGACAGCGGAGATTTGGCGTATTTAACCAAACAGGCAAGAATTATGCTTGACGAAGCAGGTTATAAAGACGCAATAATTTGCGCTTCCGGCGATATGGACGAGCGTAGCGTAACTTCTTTAAAATTGCAAGGGGCGAAAATAAATTCTTGGGGTATAGGAACTAAACTTATCACCAGCGCGGATATGCCGGCGCTCGGCGGAGTATATAAATTATCCGCCGTGTTCGACGAAAACGGTAACGAAATTCCCAAAATCAAAATTTCGGAAACGACGGCTAAAATTACTAACCCCGGCTTTAAGGGGATTTATAGAATTTTCGATAAAAAGACGGGTAAGGCGGAAGCCGATTTAATCCATTTAAGAAGTGAAAAAATAGACTTTTCAAAACCTTTAACGGTAGTTCACCCGTTAGAAAGGTGGAAAAAAACTACCTTTACCGATTATGTTGCCAAAGAATTAACCGTTCAGGTTATTAAAGACGGAAAACTCGTTTATAAACTCCCAACGTTAAAAGAAATTTGCGAAAACGCTAAAAAATCGCTTTCGGGATTTTGGGACGAATACAGAAGGTTAGACCAACCGCATTTATATAAAGTAGATTTATCGGATAAATTATATGAACTCAAAACTTCAATGCTTAAAGAATTCAGGAAAGATTAAAAGATACGTTTTTTACGTTATAGTAATTGCCGTATCGGTTTTTCTTGACCAAATAACTAAATACGTTACCGCGAAATCGGGGAAATCTTATAAAATCGTTTCCGATATATTGCAAATAATACCAGTAAAAAACAACGGTATGGCATTTGGAATGTTAGGCGGTTGGAAATACGCGCAAGCGTTTTTTATTACGTTTACCATAATAATTCTTGCCTTAGTCGGCGTGTACGTAGTAAAAACCAACAATAACGATAAAACTTTGCATTGGGCAATTTCGCTTTTAACGGGCGGAACGATAGGCAATTTTATAGATAGAGTTATTTGGAGAGAAGTTAGGGATTTTTTGGCGTTAGATTTAAGAATTGCCATTTTGCAATTTAACTGTAACGTGGCGGATATATTTATAACCGTCGGAGCGGTTTTACTGTTTGTGTATTTCTTGTTTTTGGATAAAGAAGCTTTATTTAAAAATAAAAAGACGGCAAAGCGCGAAGCTCAAAATATTACTGACGTTAAGGCGGATACCGTAACCGAAAGTGTAGAAGAAAACACCGAAACCAAAAACGGTGAGAAAAAGGCGGAGAGTAATGAAAACGCTAAAATAAGCGGTAAAGAAATTTCGGGAGGGCTTACGGGACAAAAAATTGCGGGGAAAAAGAATTTTCCGTTGCAAGAAATAAAAATCGAACAAAAAAGGGACGACGAAAATGAAAATTAAATGCGACGCTAATTGCGAGCGTTTAGATTTGTTTTGTTCTTTAAATTCCGATTTATCGCGTTCGTACTGTCAAAGACTTATTAAAGAAGGTAAAATATTAGTCAACGGGAAAAACGCCGTTTGTAAACAATCCGTAAAGGTTGGGGACGAAATAGAATTTTTGCAAACCGAACCCGAAAAATTAAATTTACAGCCCGTAGATATTCCGCTTGACGTAATTTATCAAGACGAATACTTGGCGGTAATAAACAAACAACAAGGTTTAACCGTGCATGCGGGGAATTGTTACGATACCGAACCAACGCTGGTAAACGCTCTTTTATATAAATTAGATAAACTAAGCACGATAAACGGAGTAATTCGGCCGGGTATCGTTCATAGAATAGATAAAAACACGTCGGGACTTTTAGTAGTTGCCAAATGCGACGAGGCTCATAGGAGTTTAGCAAAGCAAATAGAAGAAAAAACTTGTAAAAGGACTTATCTTGCGCTGTTAGAAGGGGTTTTAAAGGAAGATAGCGGTAATATTACTACTTATATAAATCGCTGTGATAAAGACAAAACAAAAATGGCGGTTACCGAAGACGGCGACGGAAAACTTGCGTCTACCGATTTTAAGGTAATTAAAAGATATTCTCAATATACTTTGTGCGAGTTTAGCTTAAAAACGGGTAGAACTCATCAAATAAGAGTTCACGCAAAGTATATGGGACACCCTGTGGTAGGTGATAAAGAATACGGTTATAAAAAGCAAAAGTTTAATTTAAACGGGCAACTTTTACATGCTTATAAATTAGAGTTTACCCATCCCATAACGAAAGAAAGGTTGACTTTTACAGCGCCTTTACCCGACTATTTTGAAAAAACTTTAAAAATATTAGAAAATTTAAAATAAATGGTTTAAAAGAATAAAAAGTGGTTAATAATCTTTTCCGTAACAAACGGAAAGGATTTTTTTTATGAGAAAAAACTATCTTTTTATTCTTTTAATTTTAGTGGCGGTTATATGTTTCGCTAAGTCACCTGTTTTATTTCAGGCAGAAGGGCAGTACGTTTTATATAACGGGAAAAACGGTTCTGACGCGGAAATGATTTTCGTTGAAAACTACGAGCAAGCAGAGAAAATTAAAAAAACTTTAAAAAGGTATTCGGGAGAAAGTGTTTGTTTAAAAGACGGGTTACTTGCCGATTGTTTTATAGAAAAATTTGACGCTAAACTCGTTAAAACGGAAAGCGTGGGAAATGTTACAAGTTACTACTATTATTCGTCAAAAATAGACTTTTATCAACTTATAGGCGGAGTAAAAGTGAATTTACACATTGCAAAAGACGGGGAGAAAGTTTATATAGGAAGTCCTTTAATATACAGCGGTTTTTAATACATAAAAAAAGGAGAATATTTATGAAAAAATCAGTACAAACATTTTTTAAGCAAAACGCGTTTTATTTAATCTTGGCGTTCGTAATTTGCGTGGGAACGGTTATAGGAGCTTTGGTAATTACTAACAGCAACAAAAAAAGTACCGGCGTATTTAACGAAGTAGAAAACAGCAGTTCTACTACGCCTGCTTCGTCTTCTTCTAAAAAAGACGACCCGACGCCTGCGCCTACCGTAATTAAATTTATTATGCCCGTTGCAAACGGAGAAATATTTAATGCTTTTACGGAAAACAGCGTAACCTATAACAAAACCTTAGGTATTTATACGGGACATATGGGAATTGATATAAAAGGCGAAGAAAATGCAAACGTATTATGTTGCTACGACGGTAAAATCGAAAAAATAGAAACGAACTATTTATACGGAACGGTTATTACCGTAAATCACGGAAGCAATCTTTACAGCGTATACTCTTCCTTAGAAGCGGACGATACTCTTACGGTAGGTCAGCAATTAAAGCAGGGTGATATTTTAGGTAAAATTTCTACAACTAATAAACAAGAATATAAAGACGGAGCGCATCTCCATTTCGAAGTTTTAGAAAATGGGGCTAAAATAAATCCCGACAAGTACCTTAACGCTTAATAATATTTATAACGAGTGAGCATACGTTATAAAAGTTCACTCGTTATCGCAAAACGGCTTTATATGCACCATATTAACATATATTGCGTATATATAATCGTGGAAATAAAGCATATATGAAAAAAGGATTAAGTTTAGGCGCAGGCGGTGTAAAAGGGTTCGTACATTTAGGCGTATTGCAGTATTTGTACGAACAAGAAATTAAGTTCGATTTGGTAAGCGGTTCTAGTATCGGAAGTATTATGGGCGCAATGTACGCACTAGGTTTTACCCCGTCTAAAATGATGAGCGAATGTATAAAAATAGGCTTTTCGGACGTGCAGAAACTTATAGGTTATAGGTTTGTAAAAAACGGACTTAGCGGACTTATAGACCAACTTTTAGGCGGAAAAAGCTTTGAAGATACTTTAATTCCGTTTAAGGCGGTTGCAGTAAATATGTTTACGGGAGAGCAAAAGAATTTTTCTACGGGGAATTTAGGAGTCGCCACCGCTTGTTCCAGCGCGATTCCGCCTTATTTAAGACCTGTAAAAATAGAAGAAGGAACGTTTGTGGACGGAGCGTTTATAGATTCCGTTCCCGCCGACGTAGTAAAAGAAATGGGGGCGGATAAAATACTATCGGTAAATTTATCTTACGCTTCCCCTTTTAATTATTCTAATAAATCGTATTTAGATAAACTCTATCCTAAAAACAAAGTAGAGAGAGCAGACGTAACGTACCAATGTTATACTTATTCGGACGTGATTATAGAACCCGATTTAAAAAGATACAAAGCGTTCGGCTTTAAAGGGTTTGAAGAAATGTTCGATATCGGATACGAAGAAGCGAAAAAAAATAAAGATAAACTGGAAATTTTTAGATAAAGTTATAATCGCCTTTAAAAAAACATATTTTTAAAATATGAAAAAAAGGCGATTAAACTTTTTTATAGTGTTTTTTATAACTTTTTCCCTTATGCTTACCCCTTTAAAGTTGGCTGAAACGGTTAGCAGTATCGGCTTTGAAACGGGCGTAGTGGTAATAGACGCGGGACACGGCGGAATAGACGGCGGAGTAACGGGTAAGCGTACGGGAGTAAAAGAAAGCGAGTTAAATTTAGACGTTTGTAAAAAAATTTCGGACTGTTTAGAAGAAAAAGTAATTTCCAGCGTTTTAACTAGGAAAAATCAAGAAGGTTTATACGGATTACCGACCAAAGGTTTTAAAAAACGGGATATGAACAAAAGAAAAAATATTATAGACAATTCGAACGCTAAAATAGTAATTTCCGTTCATATGAATTCTTGCCCTTACCCCGAGCGTAGCGGAGCTCAAGTGTTTTATAAAAAAGGCGATGAAAAAAGCTTGAAATTAGCTAAAAAATTGCAGGAAAAATTAAACTCTTTACCCGAAAGTAAAAAAAAGTCTAGCGTACTAACGGGCGACTATTTTATGCTAAATTGTACGGATAAGGTGGCGGTTTTAGTAGAGTGCGGTTTTTTGTCTAACTCTCACGACGAAAATCTTTTAATCAAGGAAAAGTACAGAAAAAAATTAGCCGTTATAATAGCGGATACCATTTTTTCGTATTTATTCGAAAACGCAATGATTTAAGATTGTACGAATATACGCAACAAATTTTTTTTCTCTAAAATTTAGGTTTGGTTAAAATAAAATTATAAAAAATTTTTAAAAATCGGGTTTACAAAATCCGATTTTTTTTCTTTAATAAATATTTATAAATATTTGTAAAAAATAAATATATATGATATAATAATTTAAAATATATTATTATGCCGTATAGTGCGAAATTAAATAAAAATTAGCTCTATAATACGCATTCGGAGAAGATTTGTTCGATTTTCAAGAAAAAATTACAAAAGAACAAGCTAACATAATGTCGCCCGTAGTTTTAGCGTTTATCGGGGACGCGGTTTACTCTTTATACGAAAGGGAAAAACTTGCGTTATCTACGAGTAGTAAAACGGGAGTTTTAAACAAACGCACGAGCGAGAGAGTATGCGCGAAAGCGCAAGCTAAGCTATCCGAAAAAATATTAAGCGTTTTGACGGAAGAAGAATTATACGTTTTCAAACGCGGACGAAACGCAAAAAAACCTTCTAAAAGCAAAAGCTGTACGGTTACGGAATACAACATTTCTACGGGAATAGAAGCCGTTATCGGTTATTTGTATTTAACGGGGCAAATAGAAAGAATAAATCGATTATTAGCATTTGAAGAAACGGAGTAAATATGAAAATAGAAGGAAAAAACGCAGTAGAAGAATTGATAAAATCGGGTAAAGCGGTTGAAAAAGTAATCGTTCAAAACGGAATGAGAGATTCAGCTTCTCAAAATTTGACGAATTTTATACGTTCTAAAAAAATTAAAATTCAGTTTGCAGACAAGTCTTGCCTAGATAGAGAAAGTCTAGAAGGCAGACATCAAGGGTTTATCGCGTTTACGGAAGATTATAAGTATTCTTCCACACAAGAAGTTTTAAATTCTTGCGACGAAAATTCTATTATTCTTATTTTAGACGGAATAGTAGACCCGCACAACTTGGGAAGCATTATAAGGGTTAGCGAATGCGCGGGCGTTAAAGGCGTTTTTATAGGTAAAAACAGGAGCGCAAGCGTAAACGAAAGCGTAATAAGAATTTCGCAAGGGAGCGCAAACCACGTTAAAATCGTAAAAGTTACAAATATCAATAATTTAATAGACGAATTAAAAGAAAACGGATTTTGGATTTACGCGTTAGAAGTAGGCGGACAAAATATTTATAAAACCGATTTAAAAGGTAAAATAGCAATAATTGTCGGCGGAGAAGACACGGGCGTAAATTCTTTAACAAAGAAAAAAAGCGACGTAGTGTTAGAAATTCCGTTGCAAGGAAAGGTAAATTCGCTAAACGCGTCCGTTGCGTGCGGAGTTGCCGTTTTCGAAGCGGTAAGGCAAAGAATTTAATAAACTTAAAGGAAAAAATGAAGTTGACGGACGAACAATTAGTTTTAGCTTACAAACAAGGGCAAAAAGACGCTTTCGACGAGATATATTTAAGATATAAAAACGCGGTTTTATGTTATGCTCATTCGGTATATTGCATAGGCGCGGATATAGAAGACGTTGTTCAGGAAGGGACGCTAGGACTTGTAAAAGCGGTCGAATATTATAACGGTAAATCGAGTTTTAAAAATTTTGCGTTTACCTGTATAAAAACCAATATTATAAAAGCGGTTAAAAAAATGTTGTCCGTAAAAAACTTACCGCTAAATAATTCCTTAGACATAAACGAATGTGAAAAGGAGTTAAAAAAAGTCGGGGACAATTTAGAAGATAAAATAATTTTCAAGGAAAAATTCGACGCGTTATTAGAAAAAGCAAAGGAAGATTTATCGCCTTTCGAATTAAAAGTTTTAAATTTATTTACGGAAGGATATTCTTACGTAGAAATAGCGCAAAAACTCGGCAGAAGTCCAAAAACTTGCGACAATGCGTTGCAAAGAATAAAAAGAAAATTATCGGGAGATAACAACTAATGGCATATCAGGCGTTGTACAGACGTTTTCGTCCTAAAACTTTTGATAAAGTTATAGGGCAAGAACACGTAACGACAACTTTAATAAATCAAATAAAATCCAATAAAATAGGGCACGCCTATTTGTTTTGCGGGGCAAGGGGGACGGGGAAAACGTCCACCGCAAAAATATTTGCAAAAGCCATAAATTGCCTTTCGCCCGAAAACGGCTCGCCGTGCGGAAAATGCAAAAACTGTTTGGCGCTTGACAATCCTAACACGCCCGACGTATTCGAAATAGACGCGGCAAGTAACAATAAAGTCGAAAACGTAAGGGAAATAAGGGATAAAATTTCCTATCCGCCGGTAGTCGGGAAATATAAAGTGTATATAATAGACGAAGTGCATATGCTTACGGGGGAAGCTTTTAACGCGCTACTTAAAACGCTGGAAGAACCGCCCGCGCACGCGGTGTTTATATTAGCTACTACCGAAGTATACAAAATTCCCACTACTATTTTATCGCGTTGTATGCGTTTCGATTTCCGTCTTGTAGAAACGGACGTTTTGGCAAAACACGTTGGCGAAATATTTGACGAAATAGGAAGAAGTTACGAACAAGACGCCGTAAAATACATTGCTCGCGCAGGGGAAGGTTGCGTAAGAGATTGCTTATCGGTTGCGGAAATATGCGTATCTTTTTGCGAAGGCGAAATTACTTTAAAAAAAGTTTTAGAAGTAATGGGCGCGACCGACGATAAAGAAAATTACGTTTTAATCGAAAATATCTTATCTTCCCGTAAAGGCGAAGCTTTAAAGCAGGTAGACGAATTTGTCAAAAGCGGAAAAAGCGTAGGAATGATTTTTAAAGATTTGATAGAATGTTTAAGGGAAACTTTAATATGTTCTACCGCAAACGGAAATTATTTATCGCTCACGCAAGACAAATATAACGCGTTAAAAAATTTGGGCGAAAAATATTCCGACGAAGATTTTTTAAGAATAATGGAAATTTTGTCTTTTGCCGAAGGCGAAATAAGGTATTCTTCTCAGCCTAGAATAATACTTGAAACGGCAATTTTAAAGGCGAGCGCAAAAAAAAGCGATTATTCGATAGAAAGCTTAGCGCTTAGAGTGGGAGAACTGGAAAAAAAGCTTGAAAATATTTTAAACGGTAGCGTAAAAGTTAGTTTTTCACAAACGGTAAACGCAAAAGAAGAATTAAACGAGGTAAAAAAGGATTTTGCTCATACCGAAAAAAGTCAAGCGGGTTTTGTAGAGTCTAGCGAAATAAAACAACCTATAACGCAAAAAGAAGAAAACCTTGAAGAAGTCAAGTTAAGTAAACCTATAACTGAATTCGTTACGGGAGTTAAACCTTTACCCAAAAAGGAAGTTAAATTAGAAGATAAAAGGGTTTGGGGTACGGTTATAAGGGCGCTGAGAAGAACGAGTATTACCTTATACGCCGTTTGTAGCGAAAGACTTGCGGAAGTAAAGGACGGGAGACTTATTATTTACGCCGACGGAGAAGGCGATTATTCTTTACTTACCAAGCCCGACAATTTTGCGATTATAGAAAAAACTGTTAAAGAAGTTTGTTCTTTGGAAACCGAAATAGCGGAAAAGAGCAACGAAAAGCAAAAACAAGACGAAATAGACGAACAATATAAACAAGTAGTCGAATTGTTCGGAAAAGATAAAATAATAAATTAAGGAGATTTTAATATGTATAAAGGCGGATTCGGCGGTTTTGGCGGTGGCAATCAAATGCAACAGCTTATGAAACAAGCTCAAAAAATGCAAGCCGAAATGGAAAAGGCTCAATCGGAATTAGAAGAAAAGGAATTCGAAGGGGTATCTGCAAGCGGAGCTATAAAAGTAATTTTAAACGGTAAAAAAATCGTAAAAGGTATAACTATTTCGCCCGAAATAGTAGACGTTGAAGATTTAGAAATGTTAGAGGACTTAATAGTCGTAGCGTTAAACGACGCTTATAAAAAAATCGACGAATTCGTAGGGGAAAACAAGCTTTACGGAGCAGGTTTATAATGGGAATATTTATAGAGCCTATCGGTAGACTTATAAACGAATTTACTCGTCTTCCCGGCGTGGGACAAAAAACCGCGCAAAGATATGCGTATAAAGTTATATCCATGACGAATCAAGAAGTCGATTCTTTAATAGAAAGCATAAAAAACGTTAAGAAAAACGTAAAGTTTTGTAGCGTTTGCGGTAATTTTTCGCAAGAAGACGTTTGTCCTATTTGTAAAAACAGGAAATCGGACGTTATTTGCGTGGTAAAAGAACCCAAAGACGTTATCGCTTTTGAAAAAATAAACGAATTCAACGGCGTTTATCACGTTTTACACGGCACGATAAATCCTTTGCAAGGCATAGGTCCCGACGATATAAGAATAAAGGAACTTTTGCAAAGGGTGTCGCAAGGCGGAGTTAAAGAAATAATTATGGCTACTAACCCCGACGTAGAAGGGGAAGCTACCGCAATTTATATAGCTTCTTTGGTAAAACCTTTGGGTATAAAAGTTACAAGACTTGCCAACGGCATAGCGGTAGGCACGGATATTGAATACGCCGACGTAAATTCTTTGTCGAGAGCTTTATCGGGTAGAAGAGAAATTTAAAAATTTAACATAAGAAAATAATTAAATAAGCCGTTCGGAAAAAATCGTACGGCAAAAATGCAAAAAGATTTTCTATTTTATAGGAGAAAATTATGAAAATAGTAGTAGATACTTGCGGTGGAGATAAAAAAGTTCAAGAAGTCGTTAAAGGGGCGATAAAATCTTTATCGTTCAATAAAGATTTCAAAGTGGTTCTCGTTGGTCCGGAAGAAGAAATAAATAGCGCGTTAAAGGATTTATCTTACGATAAAGAAAGGGTAGAAGTAGTAAATTCTACCGAAGTAATTACTTGTAACGACGCGCCTATGGAAGCAATTCGTAAAAAACCCGATTCTTCTTTAATTAAAGCATGTAAAGTTTTAAAAGAAGACGAAGACGCAAAAGCGTTTGTTTCTACGGGTTCGACGGGGGCGGTACTTGCAAGCGGAATTTTTAAAGTAGGCAGAATAGACGGCGTTTTACGTCCTGCACTCGCTCCGCTTATTCCGACTCTTACGGGCGGTAAAGTTATGCTTATAGACAGTGGGGCAAACGTAGACTGCAAAAAAGAAAATTTGGTTCAGTTTGCTTTAATGGGTTCTAGCTATATGCAAAAAGTGGAAAAAATATCTAAACCCAGAGTCGCGCTTATATCCAACGGAACGGAAGACAAAAAAGGTTGCGAATTAACGAAAGAAGTTTTTAAACTTTTAAGCGAAAATCCTAATATAAATTTCGTTGGAAATATGGAAGCAAGAGATATGGTGTCGGGTAAATACGACGTTTTGGTTGCGGACGGCTTTGACGGAAACATAGCTTTAAAAGCGTTAGAAGGCGGGGCTAAAACCGTTACAACGCTTTTAAAACAAGGCATTAAATCTTCGTTTTGGGCTAAAATCGGCTATTTATTCCTTAAAAAGACAATTAGCGGAATGAAAGAAAAAATCGACTTTAACAAAATAGGCGGAGCTGTATTTATGGGCGTTGAAAAAATAATGATAAAGGCTCACGGCGCAAGCGATTCGGACTGCGTTGCAAAATGTATTACGCAAGCTTTTACTGCCGTTGAAAGCGACGTTGTGGGTTGCGTAAGAGAAGCTATCGGTAAAGAATTAGAACAAAACTAATGGGAATTTTTGAATTAAGTGAAGTAGAAAAAACGCTAGGTTACGTTTTTAAAGATAAAAATTTACTTAGAACGTGTTTCGTTCATTCGTCTTTTTCCAACGAAAACAAGTCTAGCGAAAGTAACGAAAGGCTTGAATTTTTGGGGGATTCCGTACTCGGAATGGTCGTTGCGGAATACTTGTTTTTAAGGGATAAAGAATTTAGAGAAGGCGTTTTGACAAGCGAAAAGCAAAAATACGTTTCCAGCGTACCGCTTGCCGAAACAACACGCAAAATAGGCTTAAATAAATTTTTACTTCTAGGTGTCGGAAACGAAAGCGATAGAGATAAAAACAGTATTTGTGAAGATTTATACGAAGCTATTGTAGGGGGACTATATTTAGACGGCGGAATAGAAGTCGCTAAAAAATTTATTTATTCCACTCTTTTAACCGATAGGGTTAAGGAAAAAACGGTAGATTATAAAAGTGAATTGCAAGTATATACTCAAAGTAAAAAAATGGGCGTTCCGACATATAAAGTTTTATCGCAAATCGGACCCAGTAACAACCCGACGTTTACCGTTGCGTTATTTGTTCAAAACAAACAAATATGTAGCGATACGGGAAATAAAAAATCGGTTGCGGAACAACTATGCGCAAAAAAAGCCTTAGAAATATATAAAGGGAAAAAATTAAAAAAACAAAATTTTCCGAAAGGAATAAATAAAAATACTACAAACAAAAAACGTAAAAATAACGTAAATTACAATAAAAAAGCTTTAATTAAAAATAGCGCAAACATATTTAAAAAAAATCAAAAAAATAACGGAGCAAAATAAAAGTGGGACTTACAAAAATAGAGCTAGTAGGATTTAAATCATTTGCCGACAAAGAAACCATCGTTTTCGAAAACGGGGTAACGGGAATAGTCGGACCAAACGGTTGCGGGAAAAGTAACGTTGCGGACGCTATTAAATGGGTAATAGGAGAGACGAGCGCAAAACAATTGCGTGGTTCTAGTATGACGGACGTTATATTTAACGGTACCGAAAACAGAAAAGCAATTTCTTATTGCGAAGTAAGTTTGTTTTTCGACAATAAGGATAATTCATTTAAAGAATTACCTTTTGAAGAAGTAATATTTACCAGAAAACTTTATAGGGACGGAGAAAGCGCATACTTTATCAATAGAGAACAAGCAAGACTTAAAGATATAATAAACAACTTGCACGACGTAGGAATAAGTAAAGAAGGTTATTCTATAATCGGACAGGGAAAGGTAAGCGATATTATGTCGTCTAAACCCGAAGACCGTAGGGCAATTTTTGAAGAAGCGGTAGGAATAGCGAAAGCTAAAAAGAATAAGCTCGAAACCGAAAGAAGCCTGCAAAAAACGAGAGAGTTTATACGCCAACAAGCGGTAAGGGTATCCGATTTGGAAAAAAGATTAGCCCCGAAAGCCGCCGCCGCTGAAAAAACAAACGAATTTAATCGTCTTTCAAAAGAGTTAAAATTCCACGAAATAAACAATTATGTTTACAACTACGAAAGCGCGAACGGCAAAAGGGAAGCTTTAAATAGAAAAATAGACGGCATAAAAGAAGAAATATCGTCTTTTACGTCGGCTTTAAACGAAGCGCAGTATCAATACAACCAACATAGCGCTGAATCGGGTAGTTTGGACGGCGAAATGGCGACATTAAACGCTAAAATATTAGATAAAACCGTAGGCGCAACCCAAAAAGAAGGGGAAGTTAAAGTTTATAACGAAAGAATTAGCTTTTTAAAGACCGAAATAGACCGTTTAATTAAAGAAAATACTTCCGCTCGTTTTTCGATAGAAAACTTAATGAACGACGATAAAGAAGATGGCGAAAAAAGACAAGTTTTAGAAGAAGAAATAAAGGTTTTATCTGAAAAAATTTCCGACCTAAATTCAAAAATATCTTCTTTAACCATCAAGATTGACGAAGGCGAGTTAGAACAAGAATCCGCGCATAACAAAGCTTTGGAAAGTGCTGAAAATTTAGCGAAAGTAATGCAAAGCTTAGGCTCGCTAGAAGCCGAGCAAAGCGTTATAACCGCTCGTCAAAAAGAAGTAGTAGAAAAGCTTAACGAATTAAAAGAAAAATATAAGCAAACCGTTTTTGCAAAAGAAAAATGCGAAAATCAACTTAAAGAAAAAGAAGAAACGCTTTCCGTATACAAGGAAAAATGCGATAAAAAAGAGCAAGAAATTGCTTCTATCGACGATAAGATAGAGAGTTTGGGCGAAAAAATGTTTAACCTAAATTCCGAGTTGTCGGCGTTGCAGTCTAAATATAGCGTTTATTCGAGAATAAAAGATTCTTACGAAGGTTACAACGGCGTAGTTCAACGTATTATGAAAGACGCAAAAACCAATTCTAATTTAAACAGTAAAATTAAAGGGTTGGTCGCAAGCGTAATATCTACCGAAAAGAATTACGAAGTCGCTATCGAAACGGCTTTGGGCGCAAGCGCACAACACGTTATAACTTCTACTCCTGACGACGCGAAATACGTTTTGGAATATTTAAAGGTAAATAAAATAGGTCGTTTAACGTGCTTACCTTTAACCAGCGTAAAGCCAAGAACGGATATGCAGGATACCAAAAGCGCGAAAAGAGAACGCGGAGCAATAGGACTTGCAACCGAACTAATTAGGTTTGATGAAGAATTTAGACCTATCGTTCAACACCTTTTGGGAAACACCTTAATTTGTCAAGATACGGAATCCGCTTTAAGAATTGCAAAAGCATATCGTTTTGCCTTTAAAATAGTAACGCTTGACGGACAAGTTTACAATCCTAACGGAAGTATGACGGGCGGAACGGTAAAACAAAACTCTTCTGGGCTTCTTTCCGCAGGTCAACAAGTAGGAGATTTAGAAAAAGTTATTGGCGAAAAAAGTCGCTTAATGATAGATTTAAAAAGGCAAAAGGACGAGCTTACTTCTAAAAGCGAAAGTCTGTTCGAAGAGCTTAACAGTCTAAACGAATCTTATTCTACTTTAAAACAAGAAATTTCCGATATTAAAGAAAAACTAGCCGGTATCACCACCGCTTACGACACCGTAAAGGCGGATATAGACAGTTATACGGAAGCTTTAAAAATAATTAACGAAAAGTTATCGGGACTTAGCAGTCAGTATTCGGACGCAAGCAAGGGTAACAAAAAGCTTATGGAAGAAAGAAACGCAATTTCTTCCGACAGCGTAAAACAAAAAGAGAATTTCGACGCCTTAAAGCGTGAAAAGGACGAATTAGTTGAACAAAGAACCGTTCTTCAAACGGAGCTTGCCGAAAAGCGTCAAGAACTAATCAATTTAGAAGGCGAAAAGAAAAAAATTGCTATTTCTATTAAAGCTTATCAAGAACAAATAGAAAAGAACAATGCTTTAATATCGGCAGACAATCAAAAAATTAGCGATATTCAAAAAGACGCGGATAAAAAAGCGTTGTCCGAAGAAGAACAAGCCGAACTTAACTCTTTAAAAGAAGAATTAAACAAACTTTTAGAGAGAAAGAAAGAGCTTAACGAGCTTTTAAAACAAGACGAAGAAAAGAGAACGTATTTAAACGGTCAAATAACCGATTTAAACGAAAAGAAACACGTTCAAGAAAACGGACTTGTAAAAATAGACTCCGACCTAGAATTTTTAGGTGAAAAAGTTTACTCTTCTTATCAACTTACATATCCCGAATGTATAGAATTTAAGCAAGAAGGTTACGATGTAGAAAACGGCTTGCAAGAAATGAAAAGGTTAAGGACCAGAATCAACTTTTTAGGACCTATCAACCCCAACGCTCCGCAAGAATACGAAGACGATAATAACGAATACTTAACGTTACTCGCCGAAAAAGAAGACGCCGAAAAGGGCGCCGACGATATAGACAAGGCTGTAAAACTTATCACCGACGATTTACAAAAGAGATTTAATCAAGGATTTTCTCAAATCAGAGATTATTTCAAAACGATATTTAAAGTTATGTTCGGCGGTGGAGACGCAGACCTTTGCATTGAACCCGTAGAAGAAGGTCAAGACCCGTTAGACGCGGGAATCGAAATAAAAGCTCAACCTCCGGGAAAATCGTTAAAGAGCATAAGCTTATTGTCGGGTGGAGAGCAAGCGTTAACCGCAATAGCAATATTATTTGCAATTTTAAAACTTCGTCCGTTGCCGTTCTGCGTATTGGACGAAATAGAAGCTCCGCTAGACGACGCGAACGTTGCGCGTTTTGCTAACTACTTAAAGAAATTCTCGGAAGATACTCAGTTTATAGTTATCACGCACAAAAAGCCGACTATGGAAAGAGCGGACGCTTTATACGGCGTAACAATGCCCGAAAAAGGCGTATCTAAAACCGTAAGCGTAAAATTGACCGACGTTGACAGAATGGGATTAAATAAGTAAAACATTATTTTTTAACTTATTAAAAATTAAGATAAATTAAAGAAATCAAGACTTTTCGTTTTGGTTTCTTTAAATTTAAAAGGTGAATAAAATGGGATTATTTAAAAAGATTTTTTCCGCGTTAAAAAAGACGAAAGACTCTTTAAGCGCAAAATTATCGGCTTTGTTTAAGTCGGGTAAAATAGGTAACGAATTTTATGAAGAATTAGAAGAAATTTTAATTTCAGCCGACATATCTTTAAATACGGTAGAAGCGATAGTAAGCGACTTAAAAGACGAAGTTAAAGAGAAAAAAATTAAAGATAAAGACCAAGTTACCGCAATTTTAAAAGAGCTTATAGAAGGTATTTTCGATCAAACCGTTGCCGAAGAAGTGCAAACGCCCGCCGTTATTATGATGATAGGCGTAAACGGAGTAGGTAAAACTACGACCGTAGGCAAGCTTGCAAAATACTTTTCCAAACAAGGCAAATCCGTAACGCTTGCCGTTGCCGATACGTTTAGGGCAGCCGCGTCCGACCAGCTAACCGTTTGGGCTGAAAGAGCAAAAGTTAAAATTATTAAACAAGCGGAAGGTTGCGACCCGTCCAGCGTGGTATACGACGCGATAGATAGTGCAAAAGCTAAAAAAACCGACGTTTTGATTATAGATACGGCGGGTAGACTTCACGTTAAAACCAACCTAATGGAAGAACTTAAAAAAATGGCGAGAACCGTTGAAAGAAACTATCCCGAAGCAAACTTTTATAAGTTTATCGTGCTAGACGCAACGACGGGACAAAACGCGGTAAGTCAAGTTAAAGTTTTTGACGAAGCGGTAGGTATAGATAGCGTAGTTTTAACTAAACTAGACGGAACTGCAAAAGGCGGATTTGTCGTAAGTTTAAGCTTTGACGAAGATATACCCGTAAGTTTTGTGGGTACCGGGGAAACTATCGACGATTTAGAAAAATTTGACGGACACGACTTTACGGAGGGGTTATTTTGACGTATAAGTACGAAACTCATTGTCATACTTCTACCGTTAGTTTGTGTAGTAGGTTGCAGGCGAAAGATATTGTCGAACTGTATATTGCAAACGGCTATAACGGCGTGTTTATTACAGACCACTTTTTAAATTGTCCGTCATTTGTCGAATACGCTAACGAAAAAAAATCGTATAAAGAAAAAATAGATTTTTTTTGTAGCGGATACGAACAAGTAAAAGACTTGGCTAACAATAAACTTCAAGTATTTTTCGGGTTTGAATATTCTTATAAAGGCACGGACCTATTAGTTTACGGTTGGGATAAAAAAAGATTAACCGAACTTGAAAAAATAGTAAATATGAAAATGAGCGAATTTGTAAAATTCGCCCGTGAAAACGGCGCGTTGGTCGTGCAAGCTCACCCGTTTAGACAAGCGCATTATATAGACCATATAAGGCTTTTCCCCGAAACGGAAGGCGTAGAGATATTTAACGCTTGTAGAACCGAAAAGGAAAACGAATTAGCTAAGTTTTATGCGCAAATAAACGGAAAAATCACGACCGGCGGAAGCGATATACACCGCAAAGAACAAGAGATTTTATCGGGTATGGAGTTTGACGAAAAAGTGGAAAACGAAAATAAATTTATAGAACTTTTGCGTAGCGGTAAAGGAAAAATTATAAAAACGCCGAATATATTTTTATGATTTGAAAAAATTACTCTTGATAAATTAAACTAATATTTAATGATAAAACCACACCCTTGACTAATTAGTCAAGGGTGTGGTTTTGTTGATTTGTCAAAAAACTTGTAGTTTTTAAGCCTAGTTTTTAAGGTATTTGCTTGCGATAATTTTAATTACGGAGCAAAACATATTTTAAAAATTTTCTATTTATTAGCTGTTATCTTGAAATTTTATATAACAGCTCGCAGATTTTTTCGTTTCCGCTTTTTATCGGGTAGGACGCTAAATTTTTTTTGTATATGTTTATATCTTTATAAAGAGAATTTACGTTAAATATAAAGGAAGATTTAGTTAAATTTTCTTGTAAAAGCATTTTACATAAATTTTTTTCGGAAAAATATTTTGCGTTTAAAATTTGGTCGCCCCTAGAATTGTTTTTGGGTAAGGGGATAATTAAACTTGGTTTTTGCAACGCAATAAGCTCGAATAAAGCGTTGCTTCCCCCGCGTGAAACGACTAAATCGCAGGCGGAAAACGCCTTTTCCATTTGCGAAAGAAATTCGTACTGACGGTAAAAATCGGCTTTAAAATTAGTTGATTTCCCCTTTCCCGTAAGATGAATTATATCAAAAGTATTGCCCAACTCTTGCAATGCGTTTAAAGTAATTTCGTTAATAGCGTTACTTCCTTGACTTCCGCCCGTTATAAGCAATATCGGTTTTCTGCCCGAAAAATTAAAAAATTCAAGTCCTTGTTTTTTATTGCATAAAAATAGATTGTTTTTTATGGGCGAACCCGTGTATACGCCGTTAGGTAAAGTTTTGGCGGTTTGTTCAAAACTTGTAAAAACGAAATTGCATTTTTTTGCAATCAGTTTGTTGGCAAGTCCCATGCTTAAATCGGATTCGTGTGTAACGCAAGGAATTCCTAATTTTGCTCCTGCAAAAACAACGGGGAGCGATACGTATCCTCCTTTAGAAAAAATTATGTCTGGCGATATATTTTTTATAATTTTTTTCGCTTGGTTTATACTAGAAATCAATTTAAACGGAATTTTAAAGTTTTTAAACGTAAATTTTCTTTCAAGCTTAACGCAGTCTATTGCGTGATAATCTACGTCACTATAAGTTTGTAAAAGATTTTTTTCTATTCCGTTAGAACCTATATAACTTATTTTATCAAAATATTCGTATAAATTAGGAAGTAAGGCAAGGTTAGGTACGCAATGTCCGGCTGTTCCACCGCCTGTCAGTAATATTTTTTTCATATTACATATTATGTGAAATTTTTAAAAAACTTACATTTTTACAGAAATATAAATTTTACATATAAATAAAAAGGTAAAAAAAGTAAATTATAAATTTCAATAAAAAAAGTGCGTAAGCAGTTTTGTTTGCTTGCGTACTTTATTTTATATTTTCGGTAAATTAAAGTTTTTAATAATATAAAATTTTATAAGTTAAAAACGTTTAGAAAAAATTAAAGTGAGTTTATTTTAAACTCACTTTAAAATTATTTATATTAAAATAAATTAGTTTTTATTTTCCCCGTCGGAATTTTCTGTTTCGGTAGAATTTTCTGCGTCTGTTTTTTTATTGTCGTCCACATTACCGTTTTCAGTTATTTCAGCGGTTTCAATTATTTGTTCGTTTTCCGATACTATTTCCGTTGTGGGAACTGTACCTTCCGCTTGCTGTAATTGTTCGTTAATATCGTCGGTTTCTTCTATTTTTTCTTTAATAGCTTCGCTAGATAAACTTTCGTCTTCGATATTGTTTTCCATATTATCGTAGTCGTAAGCTTTCTTTTCTTGTTCCGCTTTCTTATTTAAAATCTTTTCGTGAGCTTTATCACGAGTGGACGAATCGTAATAATTTTCTTTTTCGATTCTCTTTTTCTTTCTAGAAGTAATAATGTGTTTAACGAATACCGCAATTAAAGCGATAATTAAAGCTATTGAAATAATTATCGAAGTTGCGAATAAGAACGGGTTATAAGACGTCGTTTCCGCGTTGGAACTACCGCTCGAAGAAGACGAACTGCTGTCGGAAGAAGTGGTATTGTCTACTTCCGTAGGAGCGTCTATACTCGTTAAGTCGGATATAATAAACGTTCCGCCTTTTACGATTCCGTTTTCAAGCGTTCCGTTGGTCATAAATATCGTAGAAGTATAATTCTTATCGCCTTTTGCGTAGTTATAAACCGTTCCGTCGGGATCAGCGTTGGTTTTTATCAACGTGGGAAGTTGCGTAAACGTAACTTTTCCGCTTTCTGCTTTTTCGTAAGTGTAATCGTAAACTCCTTCCGAGTAAGCGTTTGCTTTGGTGTAAGTGTATTTAAGGTCGGTTAAGTTAGTTTCTCTATTGGTAGAAGTCATCGATAAGAAAGAATCAAAGAATACTATTCCGGTAGAATTCGTTTGTCCGTCCCTAGAACCGTTCCACATTTCTATACGATAACTTCTTGCTTTATCGTCGTGTTTACCCGTGGTAATCAAGAACGATACGGTTGCGAAGCCGTCTTCTTTTTGGTTTGCGTTTACGTCGGACTTATCTAACGTGATGCAGTAGCCGTATTGTCCTTTAGTAACCGTTTCGTTGGTGTAAGTGTTGGTAATCGGGTCTACGCCTAAAACGCTAAACGTTTCGTTGTCGTCTGCATTAGATAAGTAGATATAAGCTTTTGCGCTTCCGAATATCTTAACTTTTACGGAAATTAAATAAGTAGAAGAAGTCGATAAAGAAATTTTTTCTCCTATATATCCGTAAGAGCTGTTTTCGTTGTTAATCATTAAAGGTTGAACGTACTTGTTAGAAGAAGCGTTTTCAACTTGATTGAGCCAAGCCTTAATGTCGGCTTTATAGTTCGTTCCGCCTGCCGTAAACAAAGCGTCGGAATAATTGTCGATATATTCGGAATTTATTAAACCGCTTTGAGTACTATCTTGTTTGTACGACGTATTGTTTCCGCCCGTTCTTACATGTCCGCCAACGATTCCCGTGTAATTTTGGACTCCGCTTGCCACGTTGTTTTTAATTGTTAAACTGTCGATTATTCCGTAATTAAACGTGTAAGAATCTTTACTTGTATCTTCGGAAGGAACGGTAGAGTAGTCTGCTTGAAGCGTTCTCTTGGTAACGTTAGTTTCGCTAGAAGACGATAACGCAGAAGTCTCTTCGTCCGATAAATACATTTTGGTGAAGTCTTTTATGGTAGCGGTTCCCTTGGGTAGTAAGTTCAAATCGCTTTGAGCTTCGGTTGCGCCGAACGTGAATTTTAACGAGAAGAATCTTGCTTCGTCCGAATAGGTGTTAGATACCACTACGGTTACCATTGTGTAGTCATCTTTTTCTTTATTAGAATCTTTCGTGGTTTTAAAGTTACTTAGTACCGATACGCTTGTTCCCTTGTCGCTAGCCGTTTTTCCTTTATCCATTAAGGAAACGGTTAAGCCGTTTACCGAGTTCGCGCGGTTTACTATTTCGGTTTTTACCCAGAACGATATGTGTAAGTTTTCTTTGTAATTTACCGTAAACGCTTCGGTTTCATAAGAAAGGGTAGAAGGATTAGCGTAAGTAAATACTATTGCGTTATCTACTAATTCTGCGGTTGCTCCAACGTTAAATAAAGACGAATGATAAGGATAAACGTAATTTTCTTCGGTTTTCGTTCCTGCATTTAAAGTTAAAGTTTCTACGTCCTTAACCGCGTCTATTAACATAACTGTGTTAAGGTAACTGCTTGCAGAAGTAAATTCGCTTTCGGTATGATTGTAAGGGATTCTAAAAGGAGTAGTACAAAGTTTATTTTCGGTATCGTATAAGTCTACGGATAAATCACAATCAGAAGTAGAAGGTACGGTTTCGCTAGCTTTTAAAACTTTAAAATGCGCGTCGTCAAAGAATGCAAATCTTTCCGCATATTCATATTTGTAATCCGAGCTACCGCGTCCTAAACCGAAAGTAACCGTTAATTCGGTACTAGTGTGAGTACTGCCTTTAACGTAAATTTCTACTTTTGCCCAGTTTCCGTAAGTGTTAATATTATTTACGGAAACTTCCCCCGCCTTTACGGAAGAAATGGTACTGGAAATAGTAACGTAAGCGCCGAAATCGGTGAAATCTTCCATAATAGATTCTAAATCTTTGGTTAAAACCCACGCTTCGAATAAACCGTTTTCGCCCGCGTTTAACGTAAGAGTAGTGCTGGATTTGTAATACTGAGCCGTACCCCTACCGTCTTCGGAAACGATTTTATTGTGAATCATTAAAATTTTTCCGCCTTCCGAAACGTTGGTTTTGTCCGTCGTGTCGTAAGTTACGTAGCCTTTGGTGAAAGGCGTGCCGGGATTGTAGTAGAAAAATTCCGTATCGTCGGGATCGGCTTCTACGTTATTGCCGGTTTCATCTAATTTGGGTATAAAGTTTCCGTCGGCATCTTTGGTGTAAACCCTGTTGCCGTCTTCGTCGGTAGTGTACTCGTACGCGTATTTCGGGAATGCGTTAGAAGACGCTATCGTTTTAAATACTTCTATTTTATCGCCGTTCTCGTCTTTTGCAAAAATCGGATTTCCGTTTGAGTCTTTCTTTACGTTTCCGTCTTTGTCGTATTCGTATTTGTATTCTCTAGTGTCTATTATTCCCGAGCCGTAAGAAGACGTGGTCGCGTTGGTGGAGTTAATGCTGTCGTAAGACTTACTCCAACCCGTAGGCGACGCAGGATATGCGGTTATTGCCGTATTTGCCGTGCCGTATTCGAAATCCCCGTTTTTAAGAACCTGATAATCGGTCTTTTCGGTTATCTTCTCTTCTTCTGCGGAAGATGACGAAGACGTATCCGAAGAACCGTCTTTCTTACAAGCGTAAGACATCATGGTCGAAAAAGCCATGAGAATAGCTAGAATTAAAATCAATAAGGACTTTAATTTATTAGTAAAAACGTTTTTCATATAAGTTTCACCCTTTATTTTTATCGTCTTTTTTAATTTTGATATATATACTTATATATCGTACCTTGCCATTATACAATACTTTTGCTTTTTTTGCAATATTTTTCCTTAATAAATAACTATTTTTTGTCGTTTTTTTGCGTGTGAACGAAAATAATACGAAGCGTTTATTGTTAAAGGCTTTGCATAAGCGATAAATAAATGGGAAAAGCATACATTTTGTTTTTTTACAAAAAATATATTAGACGACTATTGCAACTTTCGGCGTTATTGCAATGGATAATAAAAGTAATAAAATTATTTTTTGATTGAGTTTTTATAAAATAGCTTTTCAGTTTTCTAATTTGGTAAAATAAAAATTTGAAAACTAAAAGATGATTTTTAGTGTGGTCGTAAAATTTAGAGTGGTTTGAATTTGTTAAAAAGCAGAAATAAAGATAAGTGGAAATTATGAATAAGAAAAAATTTTTAATTATAGGAATAATCGCTGGCTTTGTAAACGGACTGTTCGGCGGTGGGGGCGGAATGGTAATCGTTCCGCATTTAGCTAAATCTTTAAAAGACCAAAAAAAAGCGCAGGCAACGGCTATGGCTGTAACTGCGCCCGTGAGTATTATTAGCGCAATACTTTTTATTTGTAACGGATACTTTCCGTTTAAAAGCGGAATACCTACCTTAATGGGAGTTGTAACGGGCGGAATAATAGGAGCAAAACTTTTAAATAGAATAAATAAAAACGTCGTGGAGAAAATTTTTTATATTCTAATTACTATTTTAGGGCTTAAAATGCTTATTTGGTAAATTTTGGAAGTAAAAATTTTTAGTAAAAAAGCTAAAAAATAAATTTTATAATTAAAAAAATTATAGTTTTTTGCGTAGAAAATAGAAAAATAAAACAAAAAAGAAGTTTTTATGTAATTGTATTTTTTTAAGGTTAAAAAAATTTATATAAAATATGTGTTTTTTAAAAACAAAGTTGAAAAAAATGTATAATTTTTAAGTGAAAGCAATAAATTTTGCGGTAAAAAAATCAAAAAAAAGCTTATAAAATTTAAAAGGTAGGTTTGTAAAATTTAAAAGTGATATTTTTATGTATTTTATTTGGGATTTTAGGCGGAATATTAGGCGGAATGGGAATGGGTGGCGGAACGATTTTAATTCCGTTGTTATCGCTTTTAGGGCTAAGTTCGGCGTTAGCAGGCGGTATAAATTTAATATCTTTTATTCCTATGGCGATAATTTCTTTAATTTTTCACGTTAAAAACAAATTAGTGGAAAAACAAGGGCTTTTTTTAATGATTTCGGGCGCGATTTTGGCTTGTTTTTTGGGTTTTTTGGCAAGAAAACTCTTTCCCGACGCGTTTTTATCCAAAACTTTCGGTGGAATTATGCTTTTTATAGGATTAAAAGGGCTTTACGAGATTTTTTTTATTAAAAAATAGCCCTAAAAGTTCATTAAACTTAAAGAATTACACTATAATAATTTAAGATAAATAAACTGATTTTAAAATTTTTTAATAAAATATTTAATTCTTCTTGAAAAAGTAATTATTTTGTGTTAGAATGTATTCATTAAATGATTTTTTATTGTGGGGGAATAAGGAAAAAAGAAAATTTACCACGAATTTTATCATTTTTTTTGTGTATTTAACAGTGTAAAACATTCTTGATAAAAATCAAGCGCAGACTTTTAGGACAGGAGAATATAGGTTTGGATAAAATAGGTATTATAGATTTAGGTTCTAATACGGCAAGACTTGTTATCGTAAAACTTCTCGGAGAAGGTCATTTTATGGTAATTGACCAAATTAAAGAACGTGTTAGACTTGGAAAAGATATGGAAAGGGATGGGTTTTTAAAGTCCACCCAAATAAACGATACGATAAAAACGATAAAGATGTTTCGCAGGTTATGCGATTCTTACGGGGTTGACACTTCTAACATAATAGCGGTCGGAACAGCCGCGGTTAGAAGAGCTAAAAATCAAAAAAGCTTTTTAGAAGAAGTTTTAACTACTTGCGGAATAAGAATAAGGGTTTTATCCGACGAAGAAGAAGCAACGCTAGTATATAGGGGCGTAATCAATACGACCGACCTTCCCAGAGGGCTGATTTTTGAAATCGGCGGGGGAAGTATGAAAATAGTTCATTACAATAGAAGAAGTTTGTTGAATTACGCCGTTCTTCCTTTCGGAGCGATAACTTTAACGGAAAAGTTCTCTACGGAAGGCGCAACTTTTGAAGAAATTACCCAAAAGATAGAAGAATTTGTTACCGAAGAATTAAAAAAGATAGAATGGCTTAAAGATTTACCGGAAGATACGCAAGTAATAGGCGTCGGCGGTTCTATGAGAAGTTTATGCAAAATAAGTCATATGCTTTATAAATCCAGCGTAGACACCATTCACAATTCGTTTATCGGTAAAGATAAATTTGACGTAATATATCAAAAATTACGCACGTTAGACCCGTCTAAGAAAAAGAGAATTAAAGGCGTACCTTCGTCGAGAGCGGATATACTTCCTTCGGCGCAGGCGGCGGTAAACAGCTTGCTTAAACTTTTAAATGCGGACGGATTTACCGTTTCGGCTTGCGGTTTAAGAGAAGGAATTATGTTTAATTACGCTCTTCCCGCAACGCAGGAAAAACCGATTAGCGACGTTTTAGGTTACAGTTTAAAGACTATCGTTAAATATTATAATTGTAACGAAAAACATTGCGAACACGTTGTAAATTTATCCGTTCAGTTGTTTAAACAATTAAGAGTATTGCATAAATTCCCAAGACAGTACGTTAAAATTTTAAGAGTTGCGGCGTACTTGCTCGATACGGGTTCTAAGATAAAATATTACGATTATCAAAAACATTCGGCATACGTTATTTTAAATTCTAATATTTACGGAATATCGCATAGGGACGTAGTTTTAGCGTCTTTCGTTACAGCTGTTCATAAAAACGATGAAATAAATATGAGCGAAATAATGAAATATAAAGATATTTTAGGCGAAGGCGATATAGACGTTATAAGAAAATTAGGAATAATTTTAAGAATTGCGGAAAGCTTAGATAGAAGCGGAGCGGGGGTTGTAACCGAAATAGTTTGCGACGTTTTAGGAGATTCCGTTATACTTAAAACAATTTCGGAAGGCGATTCTACCTTAGAAGTTAGGGACGCACTAAATTCAAGTGAAGATTTCCAAAGAATCTTTAATAAAAAATTAGATATAATAATAAATTATTGATTATATAAAAACTAAAAACAAGCTGTAAAAGGCTTGTTTTTTATGTGAATTAAAGCGTAATTTTTTTAAGATTATGGTTTCTATGTAAAATTAAATAAATTTGTTATGCGTATATATTTATGAAATAAAATATATACGTTTTTAAAAGAATTTTGCAGTTAAGACGGAAAATTTGGTGTAGTTGTTATGAGAATGAGAAGAAAGAAAAATCTTGAAACAAGGGTAGAGCAAACGGATAATTTGTTATTTCGTGAACCCGAAAGATTTTTCACGATGGATAATAAAGAAGATTATAAATTAGACTTAAAAAAAATATTTGGCAATTCTAATCCCGTTTATTTAGAAATAGGTTGCGGAAAAGGCGGACTGTTAAAGGAAATGGCTTTAAATAATCCCGAAATAAATTTTATTGGGGTAGAAAAGATAACAAACGTAATGGTTTCGGCATTAGAAAACGGCAAGGGGATAAATAATTTAAAATTTATAAATTGCGACGCGCAAAATTTATCTTTTATTTTAACCGAAAACTCAATAAAAAAAATAATGCTAAATTTTTCTTGCCCGTTTCCCAAAAAAACGTACGCGAATCGTAGGCTTACAAACGAAAAATTTTTGGAAATATACAAAAAAATATGTTGCCACGATTTTACGATTGAGCAAAAAACCGACAGTCTTGATTTTTTTGAATATTCGCTTTCAGAATATGAAAAATGCGGATATAAAATAGTAGAAAAGTCTTACGATTTATATGCCGAAAAATCTTTTTCGGATAAAAAAATATATCGTACGGAATTTGAAAACAGCTTTATAGCCCAAAATAAACCTATTAGATACGTTAAAGTTAGCATATAAAAAATCGCCGTTTAAACGGCGATTTTTTTATTTATAATGGTGAATAAATTATTAAGCGGAACGCTATAATAGCAGTAGTAAATTATAAAAAATTAGTTAAAAATCTTTGTCATCGCTATCTTTTTCGAAGTAAAGCGGATAGGTTCGTTTTTTTCTAATTTTTTACGATTAAATAAATCTTCTCTTCTTTTTTCCTTTATTATTACATTGCTTTTGCAAAAAAAACTAAAAAAGACGTCTGCATTTAATCGGATATTTTTTACAGTTTCTTTTCTTGATATTCCCTAAATAAAACTTTTTTAAAAAAAAGAGAGCAAGAAAAATGAAATAAACCCAAAAACAATTTTTTATAATTTTTGGTAAACATTTCTAATCTTGCTCGCTTTTATGTTTTACTTAATTACCGAAGAAAATTTAAGTAATACTTTAATTATGAATTTGTTCTATAAGTAATTCCACATTGGTTTTGGAACATTCTTGTACAGCAGTTTGCCATTGATTGAGTATATTTATCGGCATAAACTATAAAAGGTATTTTAAACATAAATTATAAACCTCCCTCTTTATTTTTTAACTTCTTTTTTGCTTCTGTAATATTACAAGCCTCGGAATATTTTTTTAAGGGATCTCCGGTCTCCGTTAAAGCACTTCCTGGGCAGAAGTTACAATATTCTTTATCGCAACAATTTTCACAACCTTTTACTTGGTTTATTTTATATTTTCGTATTCTTTTTAACTCCTTTGAGTTTTCCCAAATATACTTTATATTACATTCTTTAAGGTTGCCACATTTAATCAGTAAAGCATTGCACGGATAAACGTCACCATAGGGATTTATGTTTATTGACCTTTTTCCTGCTCCGCATATTTCCCCGTCGCACTCTCTAACCAAATTAAAATCATTTGAACAATGAATTACCATATTTTGATTTACTGTTTGCATAATTGACGTATATTTATCTATATTTTCAAGTCTGTACTGAGTTGGGCTTGAATCCCCGTTGTTTTTGGACGAAACGGCAAGCGACAACTGAATTGTTGTCCCTAAATCTTTTGCAAGTTTCATAATATTATCGATTTCAGTTTCGTTATAGTTAAGTATACAAGTTTTAATGTTTACAGGAATACCTAATAATACGCATTTTTTAATTACGTCTATTGTTTTATGAAATGAACCTTTTACCTGTGTGAAATAATCATGTTTTTCCGAAATAGCACTATAAATACTAAAGTGTATACTTTTAATGTGTAGGTCTTTGAGTTTGATAATGTCAGAATCTGTTAAAGCGAGTCCGTTTGTAAAAATATTTATTAGAAAATTTTTTTTATACGCATATTCAATAATTTCAAAAACATTTTTTCTAGTAAACAAATCGCCACCCGTAAACGTTATTTCAAAAGCGCCCATATCATATAAATCGTCTAATACTTTTTTTATCTCTTCATTAGTTAATTCTTCTTTATCGGTTTGGACACAGTAACAATGCCTACATTTTTCGTTACAATTATAAGTTAATTCAAATTGAGCGGAAAACAATTGTTTCTGGGGTAAATATTTAAATTGATATAAAGATTCTAAATCCGATTTGTTTTCAGTTAAAATATTTTCTTTTTTTAAAATTTTTTTTTCGGTTAAGTCTTTTATTATTGCAATTATTTGATTTTTGAAAATATTTGTGATTTCAAAAGTATATTTTTTTGATAAAAATTCTATTAATTCGTCTATACTATGTTTCCTTTTGTAAAAATCAAGTATTTCACAAATATTGCCTTTAAAAACATATACATCTTTTGTATCAGTTTTTACAATTAAACTATCATCGGCACTGTTTTTTCTGTAAAAAACATCTTTTTCAAGCAAATATTTCATTTTATTTTCTCCTAAGTTCTTATTTTCTTTAAATTCAGTTACCGACTATTTGTCGTATTTATTTTTTTATTATATACGACAATTTGTCGTAAGTCAGCATAAAAACGACAAATAGTAGTATTTTATTTTTATGTATTTAATAGGAAAAAGAATTAAAGAATTGAGAATTGAAAAAAATGTTACGCAAAAAGAGCTTGCTAAAAGTTTAAATTTAACGCAAGATAGTATTTCATTATGGGAAAATAATAAAAGGATTCCCGATACTATGTATATTATTCTTTTATGTAATTATTTTAATGTTTCGGCAGACTATTTATTAGGATTAAAAAATGAATATATGGATAATTGATTAAATTATAATAATGGTTTTACAAAAACCGGTTTCTAATTTTTATAAAATACTCACCCCGAAAGACTTTTGTCTTTCGGGGTGAATAAATTTAATTATTAAATTTCTATTATTTAAAAAATTTTTACTTGCCTATTTCTTTTTTGGAAATAAGTTTTAAATTTTTTCTTACCTTGCCGTAACCGAATTTTCCCGATTTTATTAGCTTGTCTATTACGATATATCCTGCAATTAGTAAAATTACCGCTACCACTATTAAAATCATTGTTACGGGCGACATATATCCTATTTTTACGCTAGACCACATATTATTTAAATCGTTATTTTGTTCTTTGGTAAAATAATCCATTATAATACATCTTTCTATAGTTTCTCCATCCGGATACTGCGTATAAAGTTGTCTATCTATAGTGTCGGTGTAAATTACGGCTTTACCTTCCGTTTTATTTTCTTCTGAAATATTTGAGAAGAAATAACTTACATCGTAAGGATATACTTCTATTGTTTCTTCCGAAAAAGAAATAACTTCGTCGTCATCGTTGTACTCGGGGATATTTAAGTTGTAAGTTCCGTCGGCGTTTTTAAACGAATTTAAAGTAGCTTCGTCTAAATCTCCGAAATATTCTTCGCTATAAGTTTTTCCGTTAAGCTCTATATCTCCGTCAGAAGTTTCAACTAAAACGTATAAACCATACCAATCCTTAGTATTGTCAAATAGCACATCTCCTGCAATTGCGGAAGTGTAGCCGATATAGTTCATATTTTCTATTACGTTTTCGGGAGTGTTTAAAAAGTTTAAAAATTCTTGTGCCAAAGCTTTATTTGCGCCTTTTGGCATAACCCAACCGTCGAACCAAACGTTACTTCCTTCTTCAGGGACAGAGTAATAAAGCTCCGTTCCGTAAGTTTCAGCTTCATCTAAGGTGTAAACTGCGTCTCCCGACCAAGCAAAGTTAATCCAAATTTTGCCGGAAGCCATGTCTGCTTTTCCGCTGTCTACTTCGAATCCGTAAACCGAATCTTTTACTTTTCTTAAAACGTCCTCGCTTTTTTTAAGTGCTTCTTTGCTTGTGTCGTTAAATATTCTGGAAAGTTTTTGATTATAGTCGGCACTTGTTTTATCTAACGCATTTAATTTATCTTTAAATGCAATTCCTTGAGCTAATATATAACTGTCCCTTGCACTGTCTTTTATGGTGCTTTTAAATTTATATGCGGGGTTTAGAATGCCTTCCCAACTTTTCATATCTTCATGAGAAACTTTTTCAGGGTTGTAAACGTAACCCATTGTTCCCCACATATAGCATACGCCGTATCTGTACCAATCGTTTTGTTGAAACAAATTTTTAATGTAATCTGAAACGTTATTTTCGTACTCGGGAATATATTTATAACTGCCGTCTTCGTTTAAATCAAATTCTTCGAGCATATCTTCTTTTATCATTTTTAAAAGCATATAGTCGGACGGACAAACTAAGTCGTAGCTATAAGTGTTATTTTTCTTGTTTTTGGTAAGTTTTAGCTCGTTGTACATATTTTCGTTAGTGCCGTAAGTAGAGTAGTTTACGGTTACTTTTTTATTGTACTTTTTATAATAGTAGTTTTCGAACTCGGTTACCATATCAAAGTCTTCGCCTTCGGCAATGTATTCTTCGCAGTTATAAACGTTTAAAACTAACTTTTCTTCTTTACTGCAAGCCGTAAGCGGAGAAATTACCGCGAAACATAAAATAAAAATTAAAATAAAACTGATTTTTTTCATTTTACGCTCCTTTTCTTATTCGCCCTTACGTTGAATACGATTATTACTATAATCATAACGGCAAATATTATCGTAGACATAGCCCTTAACGCGGGTACGGAAGTGTTCTTTCCGCCTTTTGAATAAGCGTTGTATACATAGGTTGAAATTGTGTCAAAAGTAGAAGGTTTAGTAAAAGTAGTAACGATATAATCGTCTAACGATAAAGTTATCGCCATTAAAAACCCGGAGAATATTCCTGACATTATTTGCGGAATTACAATCGTAAACAAAGCTTTCGTTTGGGTCGCCCCTAAATCGAGTGCGGCTTCGTAAATGTTAGAATTCATTTGTTTAAGTTTTGGTATTACGTTTAATACTACAAACGGAAAACATAAAACTACATGACCTATAAGTAGTGAAGCGTAAGTTCTTCCGAATAAAAATAAAGAACACACCAAGGCGATAGATATTGCGGTAACTATATCCGCGTTTATTACAGGAATGTTAGTTACGGTAGAAAGAACTTTGTAAGTTCTTTTTTTGGAATAATACATTCCTATTGCGCCAAAAGTTCCTAAAATCGTTGCGATGATAGCAGAAAGTACTGCAAGAAGTAAAGTGTTGCCTATTGTTGTTAATAATTCTTCGTTTCTAAATAGTTGTCTATATAAATCAAACGTCCATTTGTCGGACCAAAGACCTATTGTGGAAGAAGCGTTAAAGCTGTATACAGCTAAAAGTAGAATGGGAGCGTATAAAAATATCAATATTAAAAAAAGATAAATATATCTTACGGTTTTCTTTACCATAATCCACCTCTTGCTTCAATTTCCGTATCTGAAAATTTATTAGTCGCTATCATAGATACGAAAATTACTACCAATAAAATTAAGGCGATAGTTGACCCCATATTCCAGTCAAACATAGTGCTGAATTGATTTTCTATTAGTTTTCCTATAATTGTAACGTTGCCGTTTCCGAGCGTGTCAGAAATAACGTAACTGGTTGTAGTGGGGAGTAAAATCATTGTTATTGCACTAATTACCCCCGGTTTACTTAGCGGAAGAGTTATATTTAAAAACGTTTTAGCGGGACATGCCCCTAAATCCAGAGAAGCTTCCGTTAAATTTTTATCCATTTTAGACAATGTTGTATAGATAGGTAGTATGGCAAACGGGAGATAATCGTAAACCATACCGATAACGGTATTTAAAAAGCTCGTCTTATTAGATTTAAATAAGCCTAATTTAAATAAAAGTTCTTTCATTGCCGCCGTTCTTAAAACGAAGTTTATCCACATAGGAAGAATAAACAAAAGCAATAGTATAGCCGTTTTACTACCTTTACGTTTAGATAAAATATACGCTACGGGATAAGCTAGGACTATACAGATTATAGTTGTGCAAATTGCAAGTCCTAAACTTGTGAATAAAGCCGTTAAGTTGGCATTGTATTTAAAAAAGTTTACAAAATTTTCTAAGGTGATTTTCCCGTTTGAATCGGTAAAAGCATACTTTACTATTAAAAGAAGCGGGAATATTACAAAGAAAAGCAAAAATACAGCGTAGGGAATTCCGAAATATTTTCTTGAAAAACGAATTTTTTTCATTTTTCCACCGCCTTTAAAGTAAGTTTTATTTTGTCTTTCGGAATTTTTATAAATACTCTGTCGTTTTCATCGTATTGATAATCGGTATCTACGACAAAATCTTCTTCTTCGTTATCGGTTCTGATAATAAGTTGATAATGGTCGCCTTTATAAATAGAGCTTACAACCGTTCCTACAACGTCTCCTTCTTCTTCTACGTCGGTTAGTTCTATGTCTTTTAATCCGACTTTAACAATAACGTCAACGTCGGTTAAATCTACTTTTTCGCCTTCCTGAGTGATTAAATATCCTTCTTCGTCTAAGTGGGAAGCGGGGTATAATTGAGTTACGTCGCAATCGAATTCTCCGTCCGCAAAACAAACGGTATTTTTCTTTGTAATATAGCCTATATATTCGTTAACGGAGAATTCTTTATTCATAACGTGAATACCGTCGGGAGCAATTTTTATTCCGTAGCGTTTTCCTATTTCTCTTTCTACGGTGTCCTGAATTACTATTTCGCTTTTTCCTATTAGCATAGTCATTTGATAATGTACGCCTTTAAAAATGGAAGAAGCTATAATTCCGTCAGCTTGTCCTTGACCTTCTTCGACAATGCGGACGTCTTCTGGGCGAACTACTATGTCCACCAGCTCGTTTTTGGGAAAGTCGTCTACCATATCGAAAATCTTATTTATAAATCTTACTTTTTTATCTCCGACAACCGTTCCGCTATAAATGTTGCTTTCTCCTATAAAGTCCGCTACGAATGCGTTTTTAGGTTCGTTATAAATATCTTCGGGCGTGCCTATTTGTTGGATAATTCCGTCTTTCATAACAACGATAGTGTCGCTCATAGAAAGCGCTTCTTCTTGGTCGTGCGTAACGTAAAGGAAAGTTATGCCTAATTTTTTATGCATTTCCTTTAATTCCAACTGCATATCCTTTCTCATTTTAAGGTCGAGCGCGCCTAAGGGTTCGTCCAATAAAAGAATTTGCGGTTCGTTTACTATTGCCCTTGCAATGGCTATTCTTTGTTGTTGTCCGCCGGATAAGGTGTCTATGGTTCTAGACTCAAAATCTTCTAGGTCTACCATTTTTAACGCTTTTGCAACTTTTTCGTCTATTTCCTTTTTGGTCATTTTATCTATTTTTTCTATCGTTCTGCCTTTTTTGTCGACGTAAGTAGATACAAAGCGTTTTAATTTAAGACCGTAAGCGATATTATCGTGAACGTTTAAGTGCGGAAATAATGCATATCTTTGAAAAACGGTATTGATAGGGCGTTTATTAGGCGGAAGCATAGTAATATCTTTTCCGTTTAATTCTATTGTTCCCTGATTAGGCATTTCAAAGCCTGCAATCATTCTAAGCGTAGTGGTTTTTCCGCAACCGGAAGGACCTAACAGCGTTACGAATTCGCCCTTTCTTATGTAAAGGTTAAGGTTATCTACAACGGTGGTTCCGTCGTAAATTTTAGTAACGTTGGATAAGTTGATAATCTTTTCTTCCGTAGCGTTAAATTCTTTTTTGTTTTCTCCCATCTTTTCTCCTTTGTCAGAACGTCGGCGGTGCCGAAATCCATATAAATTTTGCGTCTTCTTGTTTTGTGTTTATAATATAATGTTTTTTATCGGCTTTAAAGTAAAAACTTTCGCCTTTTTTGCAAACGTATTTTTTGTTCCCTAAATGTAGGGTAATTTCTCCTTCTAAAACATAACCGAACTCTTCTCCTTCGTGCGGGACGTCTTCTTCGGTTGCGCAGTCGGGTTTTAATAGTATGTGAAGGGGCTCCATTAAATTTTTTTGAGCATTAACCGCAAGAAAATTTTGAACCATTCCGTCTTCGATTTTTTCTATATAATCTTTTTCTTTAAAAACTATTTTTATTTCTTCTTCTTCCGTAAAAAACTCGCTTAAAGTCGTGCCGAGTGCGGAAAGTATATCTATAAGCGTGGCAATAGAAGGGCTTGTTAAATCGTTTTCTAATTGAGAAATATAACCTTTAGTAAGTTCGCACCTATCGGCCAATTCTTCTTGCGTAAAATCACATTGCAATCTTAATTGTTTTATTTTATCTCCTATTACCATAAATTCCTTTTTAAAAAATTCTGTGATTATTTTCTTTAAACTTTTTGTTTAGTAAAAGTAAACCAACGATTGATATTATATACGCGATGGTTTTTATTGTCAAACGATTTTAATAAAAAAAATAAAAAAATTTCGCTTAAAAAATCAAGCGAAATTTAATAGAAATTTTTTATTTAATTTAAGAATAAAAATTTAAGGAAATATAAGGGATTTTAGTTTGCGGGGTAATCGATTTCGTCATTATAGACGCTAAATTTTAAGTTTTTAGAATTTTGTTTAAGCTCTTCCATAAAATCGTCAAAGCGTTCGGGAGATATAACGATATTGGAAAACTGACCGTTTTCAAAGTAAACCGAAAGCCTTTTCGAATAAGTAAAACAGACTACTTCCGAAATTGTACTTATTAAAATACCGCTGTTTACAAAGCTTATTTTAAGCATGATTTTTCCGTTCTTTATATAATAATACGCGTTAAAAAGCGCGGAAACGGCAAATAAAATTACGGCGACAGCAAAAAGTATTGCTAAAATATAGGACGGATATTTGTCTTTTAAAGAAGTATTCGCCATTTTTATAACGTTTAAAACAATGGTTACAATAGAAATTGCAGTTATTATAAAAATTAAAACAATTGTAAGCGGGGTATATTTATATCTGTATTTTTTCATAAAAAATCCTTTAAAAAGTTTTCTAAAAGCTATTTTAGCACAAAATGCTTTTATTTACAATTTTTTTGATTGACTTATTTTATAAAAATAAAGTATTATTTATGTATGAGCATATTAGAAATAAGAAATTTAACGCATAGATACGACGACAGGTATTTATTTAAAAATGCGTTTTTACAAATCAATAACGGCGAACATTGCGGAATAGTCGGCTTAAACGGGGCTGGAAAATCTACGTTTATAAATATTTTGGCGGGAAATTTATCGCAAGACGACGGCGAAGTTTTAAAATCTACCGGCGTAAGATGGGGATATTTAGACCAGTTTGCGTCCTTAGACGGTTCTTTAACCGTAATGGAATATCTGTCGGACGCTTTTTCCTATTTGCACGAAAAAAATGCTAAAATGGAAAAAATGTACGAACAAATGTGTGTGGCGCAAGGCGACGAGCTTGACGAACTCATTAAAAAGAGTTCAAGACTTTCCGACGAGCTTAACGACGAAGGTTATTACGAGCTAGATGCGAAAATTAAAAAAGTCGCAAGCGGACTAGGAGTAAACAATTTCGGGTACGATACGCTTATTTCAAAGCTTTCAGGCGGGGAAAGGGCTAAACTAATGCTTTCTAAATTATTATTGACGAGTCCCGACGTTATGCTTTTGGACGAACCTACCAACTTTTTGGACGTAGAACACGTAGATTGGCTTATAAAATTTTTAAACGGCTTTAAAAAGACTTTTTTGGTTATTTCTCACGACTCGAAGTTTTTAGACGCCGTATGCAAAAGCGTTATTAGCATAGAAAACGGCGGAATAAGAAAATACAACGGCAATTATCAGCAATATTTAGTTCAAAGGGAAATGATAGCCCGTCAGTACGAAGACGAATATAATCGTCAGCAAGCGGAAATTAAAAAATTGCAAACTTATATAGATAAAAACAAGGCGAGAGCGGCAACCGCGGGAATGGCGAACGCGAGAAAGAAAATGCTTGACAGAATAGAAGTAATGGAAAAACCCGTTACCGTATACGAAGCTCAATTTTCTTTTCCGTATATATCACTAAACGCAAAAGAATTTTTAATTGTAGAAAACTTAGAAATAGGCTATAATAAAGCAATTTTACCACCTTTAAGTTTTACAATGAATTCTCAAACAAAGCTATGGATTAGGGGGACTAACGGGGTAGGAAAAACTACTTTAATTAAAACGTTACTCAAAAAAATTCCGTCCATCGGAGGGAAATTTCGTTTTCATTTAGAAGCAAAACCCGCGTATTTAGAGCAGGAACTCGTGTTTGACGATTCTTCTTTATCGGCAACGGGATATTATAGTTCTCGTTTTCCAAACTTGTCGGTAAAAGTGCAAAGGAGCAATCTTGCAAAAGTGGGAATTAAAGGCGATTTGGCAATAAAACCGCTATGCAAAATGTCGGGCGGAGAGCAAGTTAGAGTTAAGCTTGCCGTTTTAGAGCAAAAGCCGAGTAACGTTTTAATTTTGGACGAACCGACTAATCATCTTGATATAATTGCTAAAAAAGCCTTGAAAGAAGCGTTGCAAAAATACGAAGGAGCTTTAATACTCGTCAGCCACGAAGAAGATTTTGCGCAAGATATTTGCGATAAAATTTTTGACGTTAAAAGCAAATAAACGATTTTTGGAAAAAACGACATTATATATAAAATATTATAGATATATTTATTTTGCGATTGACTAAATTTAACAAATATGATATTATAATAAAAGTATGTTTTCGTTTTCGGGTTACGACGCGGTAATAATTACCGACGAAAAGCAAATATTTTATTTTGCGGGATATAAAGCGGAAGGGTATCTTTTAATAACGGAAAATCAAAATTATTTTTGTACGGATAAAAGATATTTTTACGCGGTAGAAAAAGCCGTTTACGGTACTAAATTTAAAGCGGTGGTCGGTTCTTGGGAGTTTTTAAAAGACTATTGCGAAAAAAGCGGTATTAAAAGGCTTGGCGTAGATTATTCCGTTACGACGTTAGAACAAAGTTATTTAATAAGAAAATGCTGTTCTTGTTTAAAAGACGTGTCGGACGAAATAAAAAAGCAAACGCTAATTAAAACGGACGCGGAAATAGAAAAAATAAGGAAAGCTTGTTTAATTACGGAGCAAACCTTTTTAGAAATAATCCCGTATATAAAAGAAGGCGTAACCGAGTTAGATTTACGGGCGGAAATAGAGTATAGATTTTTAAAAAAGGGCGCAAGCGGTACGTCGTTCGAACCGATTGTGGCTTTTGGCGAAAACAGCGCGGTTCCGCATCACCAAACGGGGAATACCCGTTTAGAAAAAAACAAAGCGGTTTTATTCGATATAGGTTGCGTTTTGGGCGGATATTGTTCGGATTTTACAAGAACTTTGTTTTTCGGTCAGCCCGACAAAGAGTTTTTACACGCCTACTCTTGCGTATACGACGCTTTTTATAATGCATACAACAATATAAAAACGGGAATGACGTGCTCTCAGGCAGACAATTTGGCAAGAAGCGTTTTAGAAAGCGAAAATTTGCCTTTTACTCATTCTTTGGGACACGGAGTAGGGATAAACATTCACGAAACGCCGTATTTACGCAAAAACGGAAACGATATATTAAAAGAATCGAGCGTTTTTACAATCGAGCCGGGGTGCTATTTAGACGGCAAGTTCGGAATCAGGTTAGAAGACACTTGTTATTTAAAAAACGGAAAAGTCAATGATTTTTACAGTTTAGATAAAAAACTTAAAGTTATTGAATAAATATTTTTATAAATTAAACGAATAAGGAGAACATTATGGTTTTAGCAGGAGACGTAAGAAAGGGAGTTACAATCGAGTACGACGGAAAAATTTATCAAGTAGTTGAATTTCAACACGTTAAGCCCGGAAAAGGAGCGGCTTTCGTAAGAACAAGACTTAAAAACATAGTTACGGGAGCAGTTTTGGAACAAACTTTCAACCCTTCCGAAAAGTTTGAAAACGCGGTTATAGAAACCAGAAAAATGCAGTATTCTTACAGCGACGGAGATTTCTATTACTTTATGGACGAAGAATTTAATATGACGCCTTTAAATTACGACCAAGTAGAAGACGCTTTAAAATATATTAAAGAAAACGACTACGTTACGGTTAAATCTTATAAAGGACAAGCATTCAGCGTAGAACCCGAAAACTTTGTAGAATTATTAGTTACGGAAGCTGAACCCGGAGTAGCGGGAAATACGGCTACAAACGCTACTAAGAACGCTAAAATCGAAACGGGAATAACCATTCAAGTTCCTATGTTCGTAAACGAAGGCGATATGATTAGAATTGACACCAGAACCGGTGAATATATGGAAAGGGTAAAGAAATAATAATACTAACATACTAACCGCCTGTTAAAGGGCGGTTATAGTTTTCCTATTTTATGTTTATAACTAGGATATTTAAGGAAAGAAAAAATGAAAACGGTAGTAGTTACGGGCGGTAGCGGAGCGATAGGCGTTGAAATATGCAAACAATTTAAGTCTAGCGGATATAACGTCGCGCTTTTTTATCATAGTAACGAAAAAAAAGCTTGCGAAATATCGCGCGAGTACGGGATAAAAGCGTACTTTGTCGATTTGCAGGACGAAAACAGCGTAATTTCGGCGTTAAATTCGGTAAGAAACGACTTTGGCAAAATATCGTGTTTAATCAACTGTGCGGGAATTTGTAAAAGGGGTTGTTTGCAAGATTTTTCTTCAACCGACTTCGACAACATATTCGCGGTAAACGTAAAGGGCGCGTTTTTGTGCGGTAAGCACGTTTTATCCGATATGCTTTACTACGAAAAAGGCGATATAATAAACATATCTTCCGTTTGGGGACAACGCCCCGCTTCTTGCGAAGTTTTATATTCGGCAAGCAAGGGTGCGATAGATTCGTTTACAAAATCGCTTGCCGACGAGCTTAGCGGTAGCGGAATAAAAGTAAACGCATTATCGCTAGGGTTTGTAGACACGCCTATGAATAAAGGGCTAAGTTCGGACGACATAAAAGAATTTTTATCCAATAACGGCTTTGACAGAGTAATTTTGCCCGAAGAAGTCGGAAAGGCTTGTTTAAAAATCGTAAACGGAAAGGCAAGCGGAAAAATCGTAAAACTATATGGAATAGATAAATAATATGAAAAGATTTTTATCGTTTTTTAAAGGATATAAAAAGGAAGCCATACTCGCTCCGTTTTTTAAATTGCTAGAAGCGTTAAACGAGTTGTTAGTTCCTCTAATAGTAGCTAAAATTATAGATAAAGGCATCGCTTACGAAAACGTAGGATACGTAGTTAAGATGTGTTGCGTGCTAGTCGTATTCGGAATAACTGGGCTCGGGTGTGCAGTCGTGGCACAATATTTTGCCGGAAAAGGTTCTACGGGATATGCGTGTAACGTGCGTTCGGCTTTAATGAAAAAAGTACAAACTTTTTCGTTTTCAACGCTTGACAAAAAGGGAGCGTCGTCTATAATAAACGTAATGACGGAAGACGTAAATACCATACAAAACGGCGTAAACTTAGTTTTAAGGCTTTTATCCCGTTCTCCGATAGTCGTATTCGGCGCGGTAATATTTGCACTCGGGGTAGATTTTAAAACGAGTACCGTATTTTTGGTAATGTTACCCGTTTTAATAATAGCGGTATTTTTCATAATGTTTTCGGGCGTTAAAAAATTCGCGCAAACAAGAAACAGCGCGGATAAAGTTTTGTTAGACGCAAGGGAAAACTTATACGGCGTAAGAGAAGTAAGGGCGTTTTCTTTAAAAGACAGTCAAGAAAAAACTTTTAACGAACATAACGAAAAGTTAAACGGTAAAAGCATAAAATCTTCTAACTTCGTTTCGTTTTTAAATCCTTTAACGTTTGCTATCGTAAACGTGGGAATTATAGCTTTAATCAATGCGGGCGCGCTAAGAGTTTATCACGGAAATTTATCGCAAGGCTTAGTCGTTGCGCTATATAACTATATGACGCAAATTTTGGTGGAACTCGTTAAAATGGCTAACTTAACTGTAAACGTTTCTAAAATGGTTGCGTCTTTCCAAAGGGTAGAAAGCGTTTTGGATACGGACGACGTATCTAACGTGATTTTTTCTAATCAGGACAAAAAGTTGCCCTATATATCGTTTAAAGGCGTAGATTTTTCCTATGCGGGTAGCGGTAAAAACGTACTTAAAAATATAAATTTAGATATAGAAAAACGCGAAAAAATAGGAATAATAGGCTCTACTGGTTCGGGTAAAAGCACTTTGGTAAATTTACTTTTAAAAGGATATAACGTTGAAAACGGAAAACTTTTCTTTGACGGAAAAGATATAAATTCCTATTCGGACGAAGAAATAAGAAGTTTAATAGCTTTCGTTCCGCAAAAAGCGGTACTGTTTGAAGGGAGCGTTAGGGATAACTTAAAGTGGGGATATTTAAACGCCACCGACAGCGATATTAAGCAAGCTTTAAAAGACGCCGACGCATACGATTTCGTGTTCGATAAAAACGGATTGGATACGTTCGTAGAAGAAGGCGGTAAAAACTTTTCGGGCGGACAAAGGCAAAGGCTTACGATAGCAAGGGCGCTAGTTAAAAAGGCTCCGCTACTTATTTTAGACGACAGTTTTTCTGCGTTAGATTTCCAAACGGAAGCAAAACTAATTAAAAATATAGAAAAATACGATTGCACCGTTATTATTATTTCGCAAAGAATATCTTCTTTTAAAGGGGTAGATAAAATAATAGTAATGGAAAAAGGCGAAATATCTTCGCAAGGCACGGGCGAGTATTTAGAAGAAAACAGCGAAATTTATCGCGAAATATCCGCTTGTCAAAAAAGGAGGGTGTAATGAAAAAAACTTCCTTTTCGGGACTTATAAAAATAAGTAAGCCGTATAAAAAAAGCTTTATAATCGTTTCAGTCTTATCGCTTATATTTGTATTTTGTTCGCTTGCCTTGCCCGTAATTTTCGGCGAAGCGGTAAATTTTATAGTAAAAAAGAGCGACGTAAATTTTAAAAAGATAACTAAATTAAGCGTTTTTGCAGGTTGTTTAATACTTATTGCGTTTATTGCTCAAAGGTTGCTTAACGTTATAAATAACAGAACTGCTTATAACATAGTCAGAGATTTAAGAAAAAAATCTTTTGAAAAAATACAAAAACTTCCGCTGGGTTATTTAGATTCTCATTCTAGCGGGGATTTGGTGGCGAGAATTATGTCCGACGCAGACAGAGTCGGGGAAGGCTTGCTGATGACTTTCGAACAGTTGTTCACGGGAGTTATTACAATAATAGGCATAATAGGATTTATGCTTTTTAAAGAAATTCCTATCGAAAAAGTGCCGTATATAACGATTTTAATATTGTGTTTAACGCCGATTAGCGTATTTATCGCAAAATGGATTTCTAAAAAATCTATAAAATATTTTAGAGATAGGGCGGAAGTCAACAGCGAACAAGTTGCGTACATTAACGAAATTGTCGCTAACGAAAAGACGGTAAAAATATTCAATAGGGAAAAACAAGTTTTAGAAAAGTTCGAAGATATAAACGAGCGCAATAGAAAATATTCTTTAAAAGCTACTTTCATATCTTCTATGGTAAACCCGACTACAAGGTTCGTATATAATTTAATTTACGCTTTGGTGTGCTTGCTCGGCGCAATACTAATTATAAACGGTAAAGGGCTTATGGTTGGCGATTTATTCGTATTTTTAAGTTACGCTAACCAGTACACAAAGCCTTTTAACGAAATTTCGGGAGTGCTTACGGAATTGCAGTATTCCGTAGTTTCGGCTGATAGAATATTAAAACTTTTAGACGAAAAAGAAGAAGAGAACAGCGGAAAAGATTATGAAGCGTTTAACGGAAACGTGGAATTCGACAACGTTTATTTTTCCTATTCGCCCGATAAAAAACTTTTGCAAGATTTAAACATAAAGGTTGAGCAAGGTCAAAAAATAGCTATCGTAGGGCCTACCGGTTGCGGAAAAACAACTTTAATCAACTTAATAGTCAGATTTTACGATCCCGTTAGCGGAACTATTAAATTCGACGGAAAAGACGTGTCCGACTATAAAAGAGAAGCTATAAGGAAAAATATAGGAATGGTTTTGCAAGATTCCTTTATATTTACCGAAACCATTAAGGAAAACGTTAAACTCGGCAAAAAAGACGCCACCGACGAAGAAATAGAACAAGCTTGTAAAAATTCTTTTGCGGACGGCTTTATTACTAAAACCGAAAACGGTTACGATACTGTAATAGGCGAAAATTACGGATTGTCGCAAGGCGAAAAACAGCTTTTGTCCATTGCAAGAGTAATGCTTTGTTCTCCGTCCGTACTTATTTTAGACGAAGCAACTTCTTCTATCGATTTTAGAACCGAACAAAAAATTCAAAAGGCGATAGAAAACTTATCCAAAGGGAAAACGGTGTTTACCGTAGCGCACAGGCTTGCTACCATTAAAAACGCCGATTTAATTCTCGTTATGAATAAGGGCGACGTTATAGAACAAGGCACTCACGAAGAACTTTTAAATAAAAAAGGATTTTATTATAATTTATATAACAGTCAATTTGACGGTTAAAGGAGAATAATATGAAAACTATCGTATTTTCGGGTTTTTTAGGCGCAGGAAAAACCACTTTGATAAAAAAGTTAGTTAAAGAAGCGTTAAACGGAGAAAAAGCCGTTTTAATAGAAAACGAATTCGGAGAAATCGGCATAGACGGCGGATTTTTAAAAGAATGCGGAATTACCATAAACGAAATAAATTCGGGCTGTATTTGTTGTAGTTTGGTAGGAGATTTTACCAAAGCTTTAAACAAAGTAATTGCTGATTATAGCCCCGAATTATTGTTAATCGAGCCTTCCGGGGTGGGAAAATTATCTGACGTAATTAAAGCCGTAAAAAGCGCCGTTCCTAATTGCGACGTAACCACTGTTACCGTAGTAGATGCAGGTAAAGCCAAAATATATAGTAAAAATTTCGGAGAATTCTTTAAAAATCAAATTCAATACGCCGACACCGTAATTTTATCCCATACGGCAGATAAAAGCGAAAAAGTGCTTAACACCGCTGTTGATATAGTAAAAAATTTAAATGCTAGTGCAACCATAATTTCTACCGATTGGAACAAGCTTTCTGGCAAAACTATTTTAGACACCATTAAAGGTAAAAACACCGTAGACGAACTTATAGCCGAACTTTTAAGCGAAAAGGACGAACATCGTCACGACCATGACCACGAACATGAGCATCACGACGGGGAATGTTCTTGCGGATGCGGACATCACCACGCGGACGAAGTATTCGTATCGGTAGGAAAGGAAACGACTAATAAGTATACGAAAGAAGAAATAGAAAACATTCTTGAACAGTTTGATGAAATGGTTGCGGGTACGGTTCTTCGTTCTAAGGGAATTGTTGAGAGTGTAGACGGACAATGGATACATTTCGACTATACTCCCGGTGAAGTTGACGTAAGATATTCTACGCCCGATACAATCGGTAAAATTTGCGTAATAGGCAGTAATTTAGACGAAAAGAAGATAGAAGAATTATTTAGATTATAAGGAGCTAATATGGATATTCCCGTATATTTGTTTAACGGTTTTTTAGATTGCGGAAAAACAAAATTTATACAAGAAACCTTGGAAGACGAAAGATTCGGCGTTGACGAAAGGACGTTAGTACTTGTTTGCGAGCAAGGTGAAACGGAGTACAATGAAAAAAAATTTGCGGTAAAAAACGTAAAAATAGAATATTTTGAAGATGAGGAAGATTTTACTAAGGAAAAACTTATTGCCCTTGAAAAATCTTTTAAGCCGGACAGCGTAATGCTCGAATACAACGGAATGTGGACTAACGATAAGTTATTTTCCGTTTTACCTGAAAACTGGATGATAAATCAGGTTATGACGTTTTTCGATTCTCGCACGTTTTTACAGTACAATCAAAATATGCGTCAACTCGTTTACGAAAAAATATCGCTTGCCGATTTAGTTGTTTTTAATCGTTTTAATAAAACCATGGATAAAAATTTGTTCCATAAAGCGGTTAGGGGAATAACTAGAAGATGCGATATTTTGTACGAAGGCTCGGACGGCGTAGTCGAAAGGGACGATATTGTAGACCCCCTTCCTTACGACATAAATTCCGACCCTATTATAGTAGAAGATAGGGATTATGCATATTTTTATAGGGATTTATGCGAAGAAATGAAAAAGTACGACGGAAAAAGAGTTTGCTTTTTAGGGCAGGTCGGAAAAACCGCATCTATGCCGTCGGATACTTTTTTGATAGGTCGACATATAATGACTTGTTGCGAAGCGGATATAAAATATTCACCGCTGGTTGCCGAAAGCAAAGAGCAAGTTAAGCATAAAGAGTTTTTAAGAATAACCGCGAAAATCGTTTACGAAAAAAATAAAATTTACAAGGGGAAAGGTCCTGTTTTAAAGGTTGAAAAAATTGAAAGGGAAGCCGAACCCGAAGATAAAGTAGTAACATTTTATTGATATAAGATTATTTAAAAGTTGTAAAAGCAACTTTTTGATATAAAACTACAAAAGTTATTAGTAGCTTTTTATTGATAAAAAAATTAAACGCTTTAAAAATTAAATATAATAATAAAGTTAAGTCCGCATAGAATTCTATGCGGACTTAACTTTTTTGATTTATTATTTGAAGGTGTTTAATGCTTTTTTTACGGCAAAGCTCATTTTTTTAAAAAAGAGAAAAAACCTTTTTTTTCGTAATCTTCGGTCGTAATTTTACCGACGGTATAACCTGTAGCTCTAATTACTTCGGCTAATTTTTCTTCGTCGATAGGATTTTCCGAAATTATTTCAGTTTTGTTTTTGGAGTGTGAAGACGTAACTTTTTTTACGTTAAAGTTTTTTCTTATAACGTCGTTTACGTGCGTTTCGCACATTCCGCACATCATTCCTTGTACTTCTACTGTAATTTTTTTCATAATTTATCTCCTTTATTCAGCTCCTTTTAAAGCTTCTACCATATCGATTTTTTTATTTTTTCTAGACACCAATAAGCTTACGAGTAACGACATTCCGAACGTTAATATCAAACTTACCGAGAAAGTTAATATGCCAAGCGTTAGCTTTAATTCGTATTCGGAAGCAAGTGCTTTTAACATAAAGTCCAAAACTCCTATGCCTAGCGGAAGTCCTATCAATGCTCCTATTAAAGTTATCCACATATTTTGTCCGATTAGTAGCGAACCGATTTTTTTATCTTTAAAGCCTACTACTTTTAACGTTGCCATTTCTCTATATCTTTCAGTATAACTCATTATGCCCAAATTGTAAAGTACGACAACTCCTAAAATTAACGCTCCGACCATTAAAATTACTATCATTAAATTCATTAAGTTTATAAACGTGTCAAACGAATCTATTATATCTTGTTTGGATTGAACGTTTTTTATTGCGCTACTTGAAAAAATAGCTGTTTTTGCGGTATCAGTATAAACGGAGTCTATTTTATAATCCGTTATTCCTATGCTTGAAGCGTATTCGGGGGTAATTACAATATTTTCGCTTACAGAACGCATTATTCCCGCAACGCGTAGCGTGTAAACTACGCTTTGTCCGTAAGGCGAGACTTTAAATTCGTCGCCTTTTTTTAAATGGTAATTATCGGCAATTCTCATGCAAATATACGCGCCGTTATCTTTTAGCGATATAAAATTATTGTTTTTATCGGGGAAACGAACCTTGTCGTGAGTAACGTTGTAAATATCCAAAGACAAAGTTTTTTCTCCCATTTGAATGGCGATAGAACTGCTCCAATCGCCGTTGTATTCGTTGACTATACTTTCACGCTGTTCTGTGGTAGCTTCTTCCGAAATAAATATGTGGGAAGAATAATTCATTGCGTCGTTGTAATAAGTCTTTATAAAGCCGTTCATCGTGTCTTTCATTCCTAAGGACGCAACTAGTATTATCATACAACCTATTATTCCTAAAAGGGACATAGCCGTTCTTGCTTTGTGTCTGAAAACGTCCCGTAAATTCCATTTCGTTCCGAATGAAAATTTGTTCCATAATTTCGTTTTTTCTACGACAAGCTTTCTCATCTTTTTAGGGGTATAAGGTCTTAAAGCGTCCGCAGGAGTTCCTTTCAACATCTTTTTTACGGATAAAAAACCGATGAAGGTTAAAAATACGTTTATTAAAACTATTATAACGGGAACGAACCATGGCATATAAAGTTTCCAACGGGGTAAATCCATATAAGTACCCATAGAACCCTTTGGATTCATAATATACCAGCCAATAAAATATCCCAGTCCTATTCCTATTATAGAGCCTATAATTCCTATAATCAGCGCGTAGCAAGAATAATGCCTTAAAATGCTTTTATCCTTAAAACCTAACGCTTTTAAAGTCCCTATTTGCGTTTTTTCTTTAACGGTAATACGGTGCATAGTGGTAACCATTGTAAGAACTGCTATAAGTAAAAACAATACGGGAAGAATTGCCCCCATAGTTTGTCCTTCTTGCACTTCTCCTTGCGCGGACGAGTAAGAGCCCACTTCGTCCTTAGATAAAATCATACAGGTTTTGCCAAAAGCGTTATCTACTTTTTCTTTAAATTCTTTTTTACTTAAAGAAGAAATAATATTTAGTTGGGGATAGTATAAAATAGGGGAGCTAGCTTGATATAATGCGGGCGAAACGTAAGCAAAGCCGTGTTTAGCGTAGTCGGGCATAAGTTGGGCTTCGTCTTTAACGTTTATCATATACTCGCCCGATTTTACTAAACCTTTTACTTTTCCGCTAACGGTTATACTTTTATAAGTAAAGGATAGTTCGTTGCCTATTTTTATTTTGTTTTTGTTTGCGAATTTATCGCTTATCCAAATTCCGTCTAGGCTGGTTTCGTCGTATTCTTCGCCTTTTATAACCATAAAGGAAGAAACGTCTTTATTTTCCGTAACGGTTAAAGCAACGGTTTTTTCGGGGTACTGGGTAATTTCGGCGTTTACCGAAAGGTATCTCGAAACTTTATCGATTCCGTTTAAGGATTTTACCAAGTCTGCCTCTTGCGACGAAAAACCGTTTTCGTTTACTATGCGGTAATCGGCAAAATTAGTTTTATCGAAAAGGTAAGTCGTGTTTTTATCAATGCTTACCCATTCCATATTAAAGCCGACGAAAATGCCTATTCCGATAGCTATCATTATTATCATAGAGATAAATTGAGCTTTATAAATCTTAATTGTTCTCCAAAGTTTTTTGAATAGCATTACCAATCCACCTCATCCGCATTTAAAGGATTATCTTGATTTTCAATAGAGAAAATCTTACCGTTTTTAACCCTTATTATTTCGTCAGCCATTTTGGCGATATTTTGGTTGTGTGTAACTATAACTATGGTTTTTCCGTAGTTTTTCGCCATAGAAAGCAATAGTTTTAGTACCAAAACTCCCGTTTGAGAATCTAACGCTCCCGTAGGTTCGTCGCAAAGAATAATTTTCGGGTTTTTCGCCAAAGCTCTCGCAATGGAAACTCTTTGCTGTTCCCCGCCCGAAAGCTCGGAAGGGAAGTTGTTTAAATGGTCGCTTAAACCTACTTCTTCAAGCATTTTTTCGCTAGGAAAAGCGTTTGGTACTATTTCCGCCACTAAATCAACGTTCTCTTTAACCGTAAGCGTGGGAATTAAGTTGTAAAATTGAAAAACGAAACCTACGGTAGAAGCCCTATATTCCGCCATTTCGTTAGAAGAAAGGGTAGAAATATCTTTTCCGTCTACTATTATTTGTCCTTCGCTTGCGTTGTCAAGTCCGCCGAGTAAATTTAAAAGCGTACTTTTTCCCGCTCCGCTAGGACCTAGAATAACTATAAATTTTCCTTCGTCCAAAGTAAAACTTACGTTATCCAATGCCTTTAATTCGTGTTCTCCGCTCATATAAATTTTACTTACGTTTTTAAATTCTACTATCGCCATATTTATATTATCTCCTTTATCCCGAACCTTATTAAAGAGTTGTTAAATTTTCGTGGCATATTTAAAAAAACTCCCGTCGATTACGGCGGGAGTAGAAATTACTTTTTATCTTTTTTTGCATTCTTTTGAGAATTTTTGCAATAAGAACAATGAGCGCAGTCTCCTCCGCAATCAAAGGCGCATTTGCCTTTCTTTTTTCTTTTTATTGCGGTAACCGAAACTCCTACAACTACCGCAACGCATACGATTACAAGTAGTATTTCTATTGCTATTCCCATAAATTACGCTCCTTTTCTAACCGTTTTTTTGTTATGCATTACTATAATTACAACTACTACGGCAACGGCTGCGGCCCAAATAAAGCAGGTCCACCACCAAGAACCGATTGTGTAAATCATGCTTGCTACTAAGTAGGAAGTTACAATCCAAAATACAAGCGTCCAGTTGAAACGTTTTTTGTCTTGTAATTCCGCTTTCGCAGTACCTACCGCGGCAAAGCAAGGAATAGTAGTCATATTAAACGCTATAAACGAAATCAATGCAGGTACGGATATATCTGTTGCCGAAATCATTGCTTGAACGGCTAAAATACCGTCGTCTTCGGCGCTAGCGATAATGTCTTCCGCAGTTCCTATCGAACCGATATTCCCTTTACCTATCGCAAGTAAGCAAACCGCAAGCGTACCGAAAGTAGCTATAACGTTTTCTTTTGCGATAAGTCCTGCAACTGCCGCTAATACGAATACCCAACCGTTTTCTCCTATTTGACTTCCGAATCCTAAGGGAGTAAATAAGGGTTGGAATAATTGACTGATTCCTGCCAAAATACTTTGGTTGATTTTTTTGTCTTCCAAGAATTTCCACTGGAACGAGAAGTGAGAAAGTACCCAAATTACGATAGTAGACGCAAAGATTATCGTAAACGCTTTTTTAACGAAGTGTTTGCATTTATCCCAAAGGTGAGCCATCAAGTTTTTAAATTGAGGCGCGTGGTAAGCGGGTAATTCCATAATAAACGGAGGCGTATCTCCTTTTAAAGTCGTCGCTCTCATCAAGAGTACGCTTAAAATGGCTACGATAATTCCGAGTAAGTACATTGCATACGTTATAACGTCAGCGTTTCCTTTTCCTGCGTTAGCTACAACCGCTCCCGCAACTGCCGTTAAAATAGGAAGTTTTGCTCCGCAAGAGAAGAAAGGTATAACCCTTACGGTTGCCGTTCTTTCTTTTTCGTCAGCAAGCGTTCTGGTGTTTATCATTGCGGGAACGGAACATCCGAATCCCATAATCATAGGCATAAACGCTCTTCCCGAAAGACCGAATTTTCTGAACATTCTGTCTAGAATGAACGCGATTCTTGCCATATATCCGCTGTCTTCCAAAATAGAGAAGAATAAGAACAATACTAAAATAGGAGGTAAGAACGAAAGAACGGAGCCTATGCCGTCTATAATACCGTTATTGATTAAACCGACAGCCCAACCGTGCATTGAACTCTTTTCTACAAGTCCTTGAATCCAACCGAATAGTTCGCCGACCAACATTTCGTTCCAAATATTGTTAATTATAACGCCCGGTGAGAATACAGCTCCGTCATAGAAGCAGGCAAGCCATTTAACGCCGTAACTGCTTTCGGGGTCAAGACCTAATTCGTCTAAGGTAGGCAATTTAAAAATCGCACCTAAGAAAAATAAATCTTCCGAAAACGTCAAGTGGAATATACCGAACAAAATTACCAAGAAAATCGGAATACCCCAAATTTTATGAGTTAATACTTTATCGGCTTTATCCGATTTACTCATTTTAATTTTTTCTTTACTTTTACGTTCTAATACGGGAGCAAAGTTTTTAGATATGTATTTATATCTTGCGTCAGCTATCAAAGCTTCGAAGTCGTCGCCGAAAACGTCGTCGGAGAAAGTTTGCTTAAAGTCGTCAATCATTTTAACGGCGTCTTTATGCATTTCAACTTCTAAACTATCGTTTTCAATAAGTTTTATTGCGTGGAATAAGGGATTTTCTATATTTTGTCCTTTTAAAGCTATTTTTACGTCGCCTATTAAGTGAGCTATTGCAGAATCTGCTAAAACCGTAGTCCCCACGCGTGGCTTTTTGCTTTGTTCGTAAGCTTTTTCCATCAACTCTTTAAGACCTTTTTCTTTAAGAGCGGAAATTTTAACTACAGGAAGTCCTAATCTCTTTTCAAGTTCCTTTTCGTTAATTTTATCGCCTGCTTTTTCAACTGCGTCCATCATGTTTAAAGCAACTACTATAGGTACGTCTATTTCCATTATTTGAGTGGTCAAATAAAGGTTACGTTCTAGGTTAGTAGCGTCTACGATGTTGATGATACAGTCGGGTTTTTCGTCCAAAATATAATTTCTTGCAATTACTTCTTCGGGCGTATAGGGTGAAAGCGAATAAATACCGGGTAAGTCGACTATCGCAATATTTTCGGCAAGTTTTTTGTAAACGCCGTCTTTTTTGTCAACCGTTACGCCGGGCCAGTTTCCAACGTGCGCGGTAGAACCCGTTAGCGAGTTAAACAAAGTTGTTTTTCCGCAGTTAGGGTTACCTGCTAAGGCAAATCTTTTCATTTTGTAACCTCCATTTTTACACAAAGCGCTTCTGTTTTACGCAAGGTAAGTTCGTATCCTCTTACCGTTATTTCAATCGGGTCGCCGAGCGGAGCTTTTTTTCTCATGTAAATTTCAGCTCCGGGTGTTATTCCCATATCGAACAAACGCCTTTTGATTTTCCCTTCGGCTATTACGGATTTTACGATTCCGCTTTCGCCTATCGTGAATAAATCCAAAGTTTTTTCCATATTTATCTCTCCTTATATATTTTTAAAATTGTTTACGCTACGAATATCTTCGTGGATAAATCGCTGTCCAAAGCAATTTTCCCGTCTTTTATCTTTATTACCACCGTTCCACCGCTGGAATCTAACACGGTTACTTCTCCGTTTATGGTAATTCCTAAACTCTCTAAATGCTTTTTAGTCTTGTCGTCTGTTGCTATTCTTACAATTCTTAATCCCTGATTTATAGGTGCTAATACTATAGGCATTTTCTTTCCTCCGTTATTGGAATATGAATGTTACTTCAATTTCGCATTTAATATATCATTAAAATATTCGCTTGTCAAGCAAAAATATGAATATTTCGTCATATTCATAAAAATTTCTTGATTTTTTTTTAAAATTAGTATATAATGCTTTATATGGATAAGATAAGACAGCCTCAACAAGAGCGTTCAAACGAAAAAAAGAACAAAATTATACAAGCCAGTTACGAAATTTTTTCGGAAATAGGGTATTATAGCGCAAACACTTCGCAAATTGCAAAAAGGGCGGGTGTAAGCACGGGAATAATTTACAGCTATTTTAAGGATAAAAGAGATATATTATTATATATTTTAAAGATATATATAGATAAGGTAACAAAGCCTTTAATAAGTTTTATTCAAAAAATAAAAACTCCCATAAATTACGAGAATTTAATTAGCGATTTAATAGACTTAACTATTAAAACGCATAAAGAAAATTCTCACTTGCACAACACTTTGCACGCGCTTGCCGTAAGCGACGAAGACGTTAATACGGAATTCGAATCTTTAGAATACAAAATTACGGAAAACATTTCCGAAAAATTAGAGAGCGTAGGGGTAAAAGTAGATAATTTAAAGGAAAAAGTTCATATATCTATGAATTCTATACAGTCATACGCGCACGAATTTGTGTATAGTAAGCACGACTACATAGATTATGAAGCTATGAGAAAAATAGTCGTTAAAAACGTAGTTTCGTTATTCGAATAATTTTAAAAAGCGGGGCTTAGATTTTTTAAAAAATTATTTAAAAAAGTTACAAAAATTTAAATATCTTATTGATAAAACCATAGAAAGCGTCTTTATTTCGCAAAATGCAAAATAAAGACGCTTAATTAAATGCATAAAATCGCTAAAATAATAAACCCATCAAAAAACATAATTTAAAAAAATAATTTTTATTAAAAGCTAATACTTTTTGAGTGTTTGGCAGTCCGCTACTTTTTTATTTTAATTTATTTTTTTCGGTTAAATAATTTTGATATTTAAAATAGGCTTTCGGGCGGATAGGGCGTATAAAAGGGGAAGTTTTAAATAGTAAAATTATACATTTTCCTATTTTTTTGTAATTTTCTTCTTCGTACCAACTTATAAGCTCGTTGTTTTTTATTCGCTGTAAAATTCTATTGTGATAAGGATACATTTTTATTATTTTGCTACTTTTTGTAAAAAATATAATCCCCGAAAATTGCGTTAAGCAATTTTCGGGGATTTAAACTTAATATTTGGTTAAAAAATTATATATTTTTTTGTAAAACCGTTTTTTGTCTTTAATTTACGTCACAATGAAAATTATAAAATTTACCGCTAAAAACTAAATTTTTCCGTTTTTTTAACTATTACTTTTATCTATCGTTATAGAAACAATTTCGGGCTTGTTTAAAAATCTTGGCATCCAGTTTTTACATAAACCGCTACTTACAATCATTTTTGCGTTTCCTAAGGTATAAACTCCGTGAGAATATTTTGGAAATAGTCCTTCGTTAGGGGCATATAATCCTTTATTAAAAATTCTCCACTGACCGCCGTGTTCGTGTCCGCATAAAATTAAATCGAAAGACGTTTCTTTGTAATTTTGGACGAAATGCGGGCGGTGGGAAAGTAAAATTTTATAACTTTCGTTATCGGAAATTCTATCCAACTCGGAAAGATAATATTTCCATTTTTTAGTCGGATTTTCATTTTGCGGGTCGGTGAGTCCGCAAACGGTAATTCGTTGTCCTTTAATTAATTCCATTCTTAAATCGTTGTTAAGTAAAATTATACCGTATTTAGAAAGAATTTCGGAATACGCGATATAATCGCCCCTTAATTCGTGGTTTCCGTAAACGTAGTAAGCGGGGCATAAGTTTTGTATTCCGTAAAAAAATTTTTCTACTGCTTTTGTCGACCTTTGGTCGTCTATAACGTCGCCCGTCATCAAAATAAGGTCGGGATTTTCCGCTTTGACTTTTTTTAAAAGCCTATTTTGATTTTTACCGTATTCGGAAGAATGTAAATCCGAAATTACAACTATTTTAATTTTTTCGGTTAGTTTATCGGAAGATAGCCGATATTTAGTAGTTGTCAAAACGTTTAAACTGCAACAAACGAACGCTATAAACAATATTAAAATTATAAAGATAATCAATTTTACCTTATTTTTCTTGATTGCGTTTTTTCCCATAATTTAAGTATACCGAAAGAGTAAATAAATGTCAATTTAAGAATAAAACAAACTTTTATGCTCATACTTCGAATAACAAAATTGCATCGTACGCTAGAAAAGTAGACTGTATTTTTTGTCTAGCGAAAAGGAGAAATAATGAAAGAAACGGGAATAGTAAGAAGAATAGACGAACTCGGTAGAGTGGTAATTCCTAAAGAAATAAGAAAAACGCTAAGAATCAAAGAAGGAGACCCGCTTGAAATTTATACCGATAAAGAAGAATTGCTTTTCAAAAAATATTCGCCCGTTGCGAAAATAGAAAACGTCTCCGACGATATAGCGGAAAGCCTGCGTTTTGTAAACGAACGCACTGCCATTATATGCGATAGAGAAAAAATTGTTTCGGCAAAGGGTAATAAAAGTAAAGATTTAGTAGGAAAAACTATATCCGAAAAACTAGAAAATTTAATCAAGGAAAGAAAATGTTTCGTTGCAAACGTAACGGAAAAAACTTCTCCCATACCGCTCGCTAATGACGATGACGGAGCATACGCAAGTATGGTAGTAGTTCCAATCGTGTCTGCGGGGGACTCGTTAGGCGCGGTTATATTATGTGGTAACGAAGAACATATTATGGGCAACGCGGAAATAAAAAGCGTAAGAGTAATGGCGGAATTTATAGGAAAATTCTTAGCGTAAAGTAGAAAAATATAAGTTTAAATAACTTATAGGCGGATTTTTCCGCTTTACATATATTAAAAGATAAAATAGTTTTTGCCGTAGGCAAGTTAAAATGCTTGTTTATTTTGCAATATTGCTAAGACGTAAACTTTTGCAAGCATTTTGCCAAAAATTTTTGTAAAGAGTGAGTATACGTATTATGAATAGAAAAGATAAAAAAGCAATTAAAAATACTTGTAAAATGCTTTATTGGGTAAGCATAAATAAAAACACTCCTTTTTCGCTATGAAAAACAGTCTTTTAAAAGGGGCGATTACAATTTCCGTCGGGGGGTTAGTAGCTAAAATATTAGGCGCGTTTTATAGAATTCCGCTTACTAATATTTTAGGGGCGGAAGGTATAGGATTGTATCAAATGTGCTTTCCCATATACTGCATATTGTTGACGTTTTCTTCTACCGGAGTGCCTAACAGTTTGGCAAAACTTATTTCGCAAGGAAAGGACGAAAAAATAGTATTAAAAAAATCCTTAAAAATATTTTCCGTATTCGGACTTGTCGGAATGATTTTAATGTTATCGCTAGGAAGAATAACAGCTAAAACGCAAGGTAACGAACAAGCGTATTTATGCTATATAATGCTTTCGCCGTCGGTACTTTTAACTTCCCTTTTGTCTTGTTTTAGGGGATATTTTCAGGGGAAAAGCAATATGAAGCCTACTGCGATTTCCCAAATTATAGAGCAAGTCGTAAAACTCGCGTTCGGGCTTACGGTTGCGTTTATTTTTAGAAAAAACGTGGTTTTATCCGCTGGACTTTGCGCTTTGGCGGTAACGCTTTCAGAGCTAGTTGCTTTTTTATTTGTGTACAAGCTTTACAAAAAGAAAGAAGATTTTTTAAAAGGGAAAGAAATTTCGGGTAAAGGTATAATTTTAACGGTAATTCCCGTAACTCTTTCCGCGCTTTTAATACCACTTGCAAGAACAGCCGACAGTTTTATGATTATTAACATTTTAAAGCGTTACACAACTTCCGCAACTACCTTTTACGGTTTATACAGCGGTGGGGTAGAATCCGTTATAGGCGTTCCCGTTGCGCTGTGTTACGGAATAGCTTGCGCTTGCATTCCGCTTATTTCAAAAGCAGTTTCGGAAAACAAAGACGAATCGTATTTTGTTAAAAAGGCGATAGTATATACTTTAATTAGTGGGGCTATATGCTCGTTTTTGGTCTTTATATTCTCTCCTTTAATGGTTAAAATTGTGTATTTTAATTTAAAACCGCAAGAAAAAATCACGCTTATAAATTTATTGAAAACGGCATCTTTTACGGTGCTTTTAATGTCTTTAATACAAACGACTAACGCGATATTTATTGCAAAAGGAAAACTTTACGTTCCGTGTATAACGCTTGGGGTTTCAATGCTTTTTAAAATAGCGTTTTCGTTAGTGTTTTTGTTTTATCCGTCTTTAAATATTTTCGCTACCGCCTTGTCGGACGTAGCGAGTTTCGGATTGTGCGTGTTATTAAATTTTATCATATTATTTAAACGGCAACCACGGCAAGATTTAGTAGACGTAATATTTAAACCTTTAAAAAGAGTTAAGTAGATTTTTTTTCTACTAAACTTTTTCTTGATTATTTTTCCGAAAAGTTGTATTCTTATTAAAGGTGAATTTATGATTACTTTAATAGGGTTTGGCGTAAACGACGGAGATATTTCGTTAAACGCATACAAAAAGTTAAAAGAGTGCGATAAAATTTTTGTAAGGACTTCCGATTCGAAAAGTTGTAAATTTTTAATAAAAGAAGGTTTGCCTTTTACGACCTTCGATGACTTTTATAATTCTAGCAGGTCTTTCGATACACTCAATAAAAAAATTGTAAAAGAAATATTAAAAAATAAAGATTGTTGTTTTTTAGTTGACGGAGCGGTTTGCGAAGACGAATGTTGCCGAATTATTTTATCAAGAACAAAAAACGTTAAAGTTTTTAACGGAGTAAGTAAAACCGAAAGCGCGCTTGCGAAAAATGCGTTAGGGATAAATTACACCGCCGTTTCCGCATTCGACGTAAATTTATTAAAATCGGGAGCGACGTTGCCCCTTGTCGTTTACGATATGGGCGATTTTTTCACCGCTAGTAAAGTTAAGGAAAAGTTGTCCGACTTATTCGGCGAAGAGTGCGTTGGCTTTTTGGTTTCGGGCGAAAAAATAATAAAAATAAAAGTTTACGAGCTTGACAGGGAAGAAAATTTTGCAATAAACCCCGTGTTTATTTTGCCCGATAAAAAATTACAAGAAAAACAAAGATTTTGTTACGACGATATAATTTCGATAATAAATATTTTGCGTGCGCCTAACGGTTGTCCGTGGGATAAAGTTCAAACTGCCGACAGCATTTTAAAAAATTTAATTGAAGAGTGTTACGAACTAGTCGACGCGATAAAGCTTGACGACGACGATAAAATAGAAGAAGAAATTGGCGACGTGTTACTGCAATGCGCTTTTCATACGGTATTCGGGCAAGAAAGGGGAGCTTTTACAAATTCTGACGTTATATCTAGGGTGTGTTCTAAACTTATCACCCGTCATACTCACGTTTTCGGACAAGATAACGCGCAAGACGCTAGTCGCGCGTTGGAAGTATGGGAAAAAAATAAACATATAGAAAAAAATTTAACGACCGTAACCGATGACGTAAAAGCCGTTCCTAAAATTTATCCTGCGCTAATACGCGCACAAAAAACTTTTAAAAGGGCAGTTAAGGGATTTAACGATGCCGTGCAGGAACAAGCCGTTATAAACGAAATTAAAAATTTTACAAGCGTTGGGGAGCTTTTGTTTTCGGTCTGTAAATTAGCTTACGTAATAGGGGTAGACGCGGAAGAAGAGCTTACGAAAGTAATTGAAGATTATATTTTAAAAGTGCAAGAAAGGGAAAATTTAAACAAGTAAAAAATTATGATAAAAAGCGTAAAAATAGGAAATTACATAACCGAAAATAACGTGTTTGTCGCACCCCTTGCGTCTTTTACGGATTTTGCTTTTAGAAATATTTGTTTGTCGCTCGGGGCGGGGCTTGTCTATACCGAAATGGTCAGCGCGAAAGCCCTTTGTTACGACAATAAAAAAACTATAGATATGCTTTACGGCGACGCGGAAAAAACTTGCGTTCAAATATTCGGGAGCGAACCCGAAATTATGCGTAGAGCATGCGAAAAAAAAGAGCTTGAAAAATTTAAAATCGTAGATATTAACATGGGATGTCCTATGCCAAAAATTTACAATAACGGCGAAGGTAGCGCTTTGTTAAACGATTTTAATCTTGCTTCTTCCATAATTAAAGAATGTAAAAAATCGGGCAAGGTAATTACGGTAAAAACAAGGCTCGGGATAACTAAAAATAACCCTGTTATCTTAGATTTTGCTAAGGCTTGTTTTGACAGCGGAGCCGATATGATAACAATACACGCTAGGAGCAAAACTGCAATTTATTCGGGCGAGTGCGATTACGAATTGGTAAGCAAAGTTAAAGATTTTGTTTCTATACCCGTAATAGTAAACGGCGGGATATTTTCTAAAACCGATTTTGAAAAAGCAATGATTTTGTCGCATGCGGACGGGGCGATGCTCGCACGCGGAGTTATAGAAAAACCTACGCTTATTTCCGAAATTTTAGGAAAAGAAAAAGTAAGCGTTAAAAGTTTACTTTATAAACAGTTGGATTTAATGTCTACCGTTTATCCCGACGAAGTTATAGCTGTTACCATGAGAAAAGCTATAAACCTTTATTTAAAAAGCGTTAAAAATTCTAAGCAAGCTAAAATTAAAGTTTGTTCCGCTAAAAGCGTTGGAGAGATAAAAAATATTTTATCCGATTTAGAGTTTTAACATTTTCCCCTAACTTTTAGTATAATGAAAAAGCAGGGGTAAAAAAAATGAGAGTTTGTTTCGTAACAGAAGGGCAGGCAGACGCTTTTAAAGTGGAAGAAAGCGATAACGCAGAGGTAATAGTTTTTTCTTTTAATGGGATTAAAGAACTCAATTACAAAAAAGAATTGAAAGGCGAAACGGAAGAATTGGTAAAGCTAGGCAGACTTTCGGGTAAAACGAAATCTATAGTAATATGCGGTTGCGTAAGCGATAATTACGGAACTAAAAAATTGTCCGCAATTATAGCCGATAAAGGGAAAATCGTGGGGATTGCCGATATGACGGGTATATCGCCTACGGACGAATACGCTTCCGGTGGGGGATTTAAAATTATTTCCACTTCCATAGGGAAAATAGGAGTGCTTGTCGGAAACGACTTGTTTTCTCCGCAAGCGGTAAAAAGTATGTCGCTATGCGAAGCGGATTTAATAATAAACGTATATAAAACCGTTAACGATTATAAACCTAGCGTTGTAATGCGTTCTTATTCTGTATTGTACGGCGTGCCTATTTGCGTATGCGCGCAAAATTTTAGTATGGCGTCTTGCAAAGGAGAAACTTTGTTTTCTTCGCCGGACGGCGTTCACGTTCACGATATTACTACGAAAAAAAGTTACAGAGAAATTCTTTCCAAACAAAGGGGAGAAGCGTACGAATAATAAAATACATTTTAAAGTCGTTATATTTTAAACGGATAAAATCTAAGGAGAAATATGATAAATATAGTTTTAGTAGAACCAGAAATTCCGCAAAATACGGGAAATATCATTAGGACTTGCGCGGCAACCGACAGCGTTTTACATATTGTAAAACCTATCGGTTTCGATTTGTCGGACAAGCATTTAAAAAGAGCGGGACTAGATTACTGGTCTTACGCGGATTTTCGTTTTTACGACAGCTTTGACGAGTTAAGAGAAAAGTTTCCTAGTTCTACTTTTTACTTTTTTTCTACGAAAGGTAAAAAGGTTTATACCGAACCGAAGTATAAGGACGGGGATTTTTTAGTTTTCGGCAAGGAAACAATGGGACTTCCCGAACCGTTACTTGAAAAAAATTACGATACGACTGTAAGACTTCCCATGAAGGATAAATTGCGCTCCTTAAATTTGTCGAATACCGTTGCGGTTGCCGTTTACGAGGCTTTACGCCAACAAGATTTTAACGATTTAAAACTTGAAGGGGAGCTTACGGGTAGGGGTTATTAAAAAAAATATTTAGACCACTAATATTAAAAATTTACAAAGAATATTTTGTAAGTTTAATTTAAAATAAAATTTTAGTCGTTTTCTTTTTGAAAGCGACTTTTTTGCTTTTTGTAAAAGAATAACAAAAAATTTTCGGCATATATTTAAGTAGGTAAAACTATGCTTGAAAACGTTTTGATTTTTTTCGGAGGACTTTCGGTATTTATTCTCGGAATTCGGCTTTTATGCGAAAATTGCGAAAAACTACTCACGGGCAAAATGAATTTTTTATTAAAAAAATTCGCCAAAAATTCTACCACGTCTTTTATGACGGGAACGGTTGTCAGCGCGATAAGTCAAAGTAGCGTTGCGGTAAATTCCGCGTTAGTGTCGCTGGTGGACGCGGGGTGTTTATCGCTTTTAAACGCATGCGCCGTAATTGTAGGCGTAAACGTGGGGACAACTATGACTACGCAGTTGATTTCTTTAACGAATATGTCCTTCGATATATCGCTTATCGCTTGTTTTTTATCTTTTATCGGGGTAATAATGGCAAGCGTTAAAAAGACTAAAACGTGCGGACTTATGCTTACGGGGTTCGGCTTTATTTTTATAGGAATTAAATTAATTTCGCCTTGCGCAACTTACTTTGAGCGTTACGAGTTTTTTATGAGAATTTTTACCGTAAAAAATCCGTTTCTTTTAATGTTTTACGGAATAATGTTTCCCGCAATTTTGCAGTCGAGTTCGGTTTTAACGGGAATAATGGTAATTTTGTCCGAGCAGGGCGTTTTATGTTTTTCACAAAACGCGTTTTTAATTTTAGGGGCGAACGTCGGAAGTTGCGTAGGGGTAATTTTGTTTTCGGTCGATAAAAATGTTATGGGGAAAAAATGCGCGTATTTTAACCTTTTAATAAACGTATTCGGGGCGATATTGTTTACTCCGCTCGTTATAAAATTTCCTAATTTTATACAAAAAACCTTTACGGGACTATCTTGCAAACCCGAAAGGCAACTTGCGAATTTCCACACCTTATATAATTTAGTTACTTCTTTATTGGTTTTGCCGTTTTTAAAATTCTTCGTAAAGCTGACTAACGTAAATTTTAAAGGTTTTTTCAAACAAAAGAAAAATAAAATTATTGACAAAAACGTTTAAAAGGTATATTATAAGTGTAAATTATATAAGAAAAATCTAAAAGGAGATTTTTATGAACAAAAAGACTATTAGAGACGTAGACGTAAAAGGTAAAAGATGTTTAGTCAGAGTTGACTTTAACGTTCCTATGAAAGACGGAGTTATTACGGACGATAACCGTATCGACGGTGCGCTTCCCACGATTAAATATTTAATCGACCACGGCGCAAAGGTAATACTTTGCTCGCACATGGGTAAACCTCATAATATATTTACGGAAGGATTTTCTTTAAACAAAAAAGAAAAAAAGGCGTTGGAAGCTTTACCTGAAAACGAAAGAGAAGAAGCAAAAGCTAAAATGATTGAAAAAGCAAAAGGCGATATTAAAAAATTCACTTTAAGACCCGTTGCCGAAAAATTATCTGAAAAACTCGGTAAAAAAGTAACGTTTGCAACCGACGTTGTAGGTGAAAGTGCTAAAAAAGCGGTAAGCGAGATGAAAGACGGGGACGTAGTATTATTAGAAAATACTCGTTTCGAAGCAGGCGAAGAAAAAAGAGATGAAGAATTCTGTAAAAAATTAGCTAGTTTTTGCGATATTTACGTAAACGACGCTTTCGGAACGGCACATCGTTCGCATGCGTCTACCGCTGCAATAGTAGAATACGGTTTTGTTAAAACCGCCGTTTGCGGATTTTTAATCGAAAAAGAACTTTCTGTTATGGCAGATGCGTTAGAACATCCCGTTAGACCTTTCGTTGCGATTTTAGGCGGGGCAAAGGTGGCGGACAAGCTTAACGTTATTTCTAACCTTCTTGAAAAATGCGATAGCTTAATTATCGGTGGCGGTATGGCATACACCTTTATGAAAGCTCAGGGATTAGAAGTAGGTACTTCGCTTGTAGACGACGAAAAAATCGGATATTGCTTAGATATGTTAAATAAAGCGAAAGAACTCGGTAAAAAGATTTATCTTCCCATCGATTCTGTCGTAACAAAAAATTTCCCCGACCCGATTGACGCTAAAATAGACGTTCAAGTTTACGACGCAGGTAAAATTCCCGCAGACGAAATGGGACTCGATATCGGACCTAAGACGAGAGAGTTATTTGCTAGCGCTTTAAAAAACGCTAAAACAATTATTTGGAACGGACCTATGGGAGTATTCGAAAACCCGATTTTAGCGGAAGGTACTAAATTTATCGCTAAAACTTTGGCAGAATGTACTAATGCTACGACTATAATCGGCGGTGGTGACAGTGCGGCGGCGGTTAAGCAATTAGGATTTGCAGATAAAATGACGCACATTTCTACGGGAGGCGGAGCTTCTCTAGAATTATTCGAAGGTAAAAAATTGCCCGGAATAGAGTGCCTTAACGATAAAGACTGATAATGGACTACTTATTTTTTATTTCTATTTTAATAGTATTTATAATACTAATTTACGAAAGAAAAAGGTTTGTAATTGCTTTAATAGCAAAAAGAATATTTTTTAGGGAGAACAAAGAAATTATGGGCATTTTAGAAAAACTTAGCTCTGAACAGGCAAATGTAGCCATTAACTGTTTTGATAGCAATGAAACCATAAAAGGAATAATAATTTCCGTAGACGATAATTTCGTTACCGTACAAACTGAAAAGAAAGGAATAAAAAACGAAGTAACTTTAAATAAGTTATATATAAAAACTATAAAAAAAATCTAATCGGAGATAAAAATGAGAAAAGCAATAATCGCAGGAAACTGGAAAATGAACAAAACTCCTTCGGAAGGGGTTAAATTAGTAGAAGAATTAAAACCTTTGGTTAAAGACGCTACTTGCGACGTAGTAGTATGCGTTCCCGCAACGGATATTTACGCAGTAGGACAAGCTATTAAAGGTAGCAATATTCATTTAGGAGCTGAAAACGTACATTGGGCTGAAAGCGGAGCGTTTACGGGAGAAATTTCCGCGGATATGCTTTTAGAACTCGGTGTTGAATACGTTATTATCGGACACAGCGAAAGAAGACAATATTTCGGCGAAACCGACGAAACCGTAAATAAGAGGACTTTAACGGCTCTTGCAAAAGGTTTAACTCCTATCGTTTGCGTAGGTGAAACGTTAGAACAAAGAGAAAGCGGAAAGACCGAAGAAGTTTTAAAAGTTCAATTAACGGACGGTTTAAAGGGTATAGAAGATTTGACCAAAATCGTTATCGCGTACGAACCCGTATGGGCTATCGGAACGGGTAAAACCGCAACTAGCGAACAAGCTAACGAAACTATCGGATTTATCAGAAAAACTTTGGGCGAATTATTCTGCGAAAAATGCGCAAGCAAAGTTCGTATTCAATACGGTGGAAGTATGAAACCTTCTAACTGTAAAGAACTTATGGCTATGGAAGAAATAGACGGCGGACTTATCGGCGGTGCGGCTTTAAAAGCTCCCGACTTTTCGGCTATCGTTAATTACGACAAGTAATTTTTAATTTTATAATTTGTTATCGGACGGGTATGCTACCTTGTCCGATAATTATTTTTTAGGAAAAAAGCGGTTTTATGGACATATATCAAGACTTATTAACTTTAAGGGACGAAAAATTTAAAGACTTTACGGCGTCTTTAACGCCTAGCGTGGATAAAGAAAAAGTTATAGGCGTAAAAATACCTTTGTTAAGGAAATTTGCAAAAAATTTAGACGAGAGAACAAAAAAAGAATTTTTAGTAAGTCTTCCGCACGAATATTTAGAAGAAAATCACGTTCACGCTTTTTTAATAGAACAAATTAAAGATTTTGGCGAATGTATTAAAGCAATAAACGAATTTTTACCTTATATAGATAATTGGGCTACTTGCGATTGTTTTTCTCCAAAGGCGCTATCAAAAAATTTAGAAAAATTAGAAAAACAAATTTACGTTTGGCTATCTTCTCCGCTTCTTTATACTAAAAGATTTGCAATAAAACTTTTAATGAACTATTTTCTAGGCGATAATTTTAAAAACGAGTACGCAGATAAAATATGTGAAATTAAAAGCGAAGAATATTACCTAAATATGATGATTGCGTGGTTTTTTGCAACGGCTCTAGCTAAAAATTACGAGCAAGTTTTACCGTATTTACAAAACAAACGATTGCAAAAATTTACGCATAACAAAACTATACAAAAAGCTCGCGAAAGTTTTAGAATTACGAAAGAACAAAAAGAATATTTGCAAACATTAAAAATAAAATAATTATTTTTCTTGCAAAAAAAAAGCTTTTATACTATAATTATGAATTGAAAAGAAATGCTTTAAAAAGGAGCGTATTTTTATGAAAATGAAAACAAGACCCGTTTGTCTTATAATAATGGACGGATACGGTATAAGAAAAGACGAAAACGGCAACGCAATTAAACAAGCTCACGCAGGTGTAGTTGAAAGACTAATTAAAGAATGGCCTTCTACACAACTGGGAGCAAGCGGTTTGGACGTAGGACTTCCCGACGGACAAATGGGAAACAGCGAAGTCGGACACTTAAATATGGGCGCCGGAAGAATTATATATCAAGATTTAACGAGAATTACCAAAGAAATTCAAGACGGCGACTTCTTTAAAAACGAAGAACTTTTAAAAGCGGTAGAAAACGCTAAGAAAAATAATAAGTCTTTGCATATTTTCGGGCTTTTGTCGGAAGGCGGAGTTCACAGCCATATAACGCATTTATACGCGCTGTTGGAACTAGCAAAACAACACGGACTTGAAAAAGTTTACGTACACGCGTTTATGGACGGAAGGGACGTACCGCCTAAAAGCGGAGCAGGATATATATCGACGTTGCAAGATAAAATTAAAGAAATCGGCGTAGGTAAAATTTCCACCATTACGGGTAGATATTACGCTATGGATAGAGATAACAACTGGGATAGAGAAAAACTCGCGTACGATTCTTTAACGATAGGTAAAGGAAAATTATTTGAAGACCCCGTAAAAGCGGTGGAAGCAAGCTATGCTGACGGCGTTACCGACGAATTTATTTTGCCCATCAATATTACAGAAAACGGCAAGCCTTTCGGTTTGGTAGAACAAGGGGATTCTATAATATTCTTTAACTTCCGTCCCGATAGAGCAAGAGAAATTACTAGGGCTTTTTCAGAAAAAGAATTCGATTTCTTTAAAAGAGAAACGGGATTTTTAAATCCTTACTACGTATGTTTTACCGTTTACGACGCTTCTTTTACAAATGTACATATTGCGTTTAAAAAACAAGAAATTAAAAACACGCTTGGCGAATATTTAGCGCATAAGGGATATACTCAACTTCGTATTGCGGAAACCGAAAAATACGCTCACGTAACGTTCTTCTTCAATGGTGGAAAAGAAGCACCCGAAAAGAACGAAGTTAGGGATTTAATACCTTCTCCTAAGGTAGCTACTTACGATTTAAAACCCGAAATGAGCGCGCTTAAAGTAACCGAAAAATATTTGGAAGAACTAGACAGCGGAAAATTCGACGTTATGATTTTAAACTTTGCTAACTGCGATATGGTTGGTCATACGGGCGTAATGGAAGCTGCCGAAAGGGCAGTTACTACGGTAGAAAGTTGCGTAAATATTTTAGTTCAGGCAGTCCTTGCCAAAGGCGGAAGCATACTTCTTACGGCAGACCACGGAAATGCCGACGTTATGATTGCCAAAGACGGTTCGCCTTTTACCGCGCATACCACTAATCCCGTACCGTTTGTTTTAATCAGCGAACAATTTAAAAACGTACAGTTAAGAGAAAAAGGTATTCTTGCCGACATCGCTCCCACGTTTTTACAAGTAATGGGAGAAGAAATTCCTGCGGAAATGACGGGCAAATCTTTAATAAAATAAATTTTTATATAAAAAAGCTTGTCTTTATTTTTAAAGTGTGTTAGAATAAAACGAGTAGTGAATAAAAAACGGAGAACATTATGCAAACGTTATTAAATAACTTAAACGCAATAAATTATCAAACTTATAAAATTTTAAGTATCGTATTCGTGGTAGTTGCCGCGATATGTGCTTTGTTTATTCTTATCGTTATTTTAATGCAATCGGGCAATTCCGACGGAATGGGTGCTTTAAACGGAAATTCGGATACGTTTTACGGAAAAAACAAAAGTAAAACGCTAGAACATAAGCTTAAAGTCTTAACGGGAATTTGTATCGTTATTATAGCTGTTTTAATGGTTGGATATTTCGTATTAGAACTTATTCATATCCCTGCTTAATAAACGAAATTTAACGCGTCCGATAAAAAATATCGGGCGCTTTTTTTAAGGATTTTTTATGATAAAACAAAAACTTGCCGAACTTTTTTCTAACGGAGAGTTGTCGGGTAAAACGATAAAACAAATATTTAACTTTTTATCCGTAAAGAAAAGCGGAGATAAAGACGAAATTCGTTCCGCCATTCTATCTTTGTGTGACGATTGTTTTTTAGGTGAAAACGGCGGAAAATATTATTTATTTGCGGAAAGCGGTTTAAAAAAGGGAAAGGTAAAAACACACGAAAGGGGTTACGCGTTTTTTATTCCCGACGATAAAACGGAAGATTTGTTTATTCCCGCAAAAAGCTTAAACGGAGCTTTACAGGGCGACGAAGTAGTCGTTAGAAAAGTAGAATCCAAAAGGGGAAGCTCGGACGAAGGAGAAGTAGTAAATATTATAAGTCGCGGAATAAAAGAAATAGTCGGGACTTTTTATAAAGAAAGAAATTACGGTTTTGTAGTCTCGGGCGATAAATCTTTTACCAAAGACGTCTTTATTTCTCAAAAAAACTTTAACGGAGCGCAAAACGGAAGTAAAGTTTTGTGTAAAATTATAGCTTATCCGTTCGATAAAAATCCGGAAGGCGTTATAGTCGATATAGTAAAGCAAGAAAACGAAGTTAAAACGGCGGAAAAAGCCGTAATAGAAAACGCGGGTATTGAAACGGAGTTTCCCGCAAAAGTAATAGAGTGTTTGGATAAAATTCCGTCTACCGTTTCCGAAAGCGATAAAAAAGGAAGATTAGACTTAACTAAGCAAATCATTATCACAATCGACGGGGACGATTCTAGGGATTTCGACGACGCGATTTCGGTAGAAAAAAACGAAAAAGGCTTTATTTTAGGCGTCCACATAGCGGACGTTTCCCATTACGTTAAAGAAGGAAGCGAAATAGACAAAGAAGCCCTGTCCCGCGCAACGAGTATTTATTTCCCCGATTTCGTTATTCCTATGTTACCAGAAAAGCTCTCCAACGGTATTTGTTCTTTAAACGAAGGGGTGGAAAGACTTACTTTATCGTGCATTATGAAAATAGATAAATCGGGCGCGGTGTACGACTACGAATTTCATAATTCCGTTATAAAGTCGAGAAACAGAATGACTTATAAAAAAGTACAAAAAATTATTGACGGGGATAAGGAATTAAGAGAGCAGTACTCGCATTTAGTTGAATTGTTAGATAACGCTAACGAACTGCAAAACATTCTTCATAAAAGAAGAAAGGAAAGGGGTAGCGTAGACTTAGACAGTAAAGAAGCGGAAATTTTCGTAGACGAAAACGGAAAAATACACTTGTCAAAAAGGGAAAGAATAGGCTCTTATCAACTTATAGAAGAGTTTATGCTTCTTGCCAACCAAACCGTTGCGGAGCATTGTTATTATTTAAACGTTCCGTTTGTATTTCGTATTCACGAAAAATGCGCGGAAGAAAAATTGCAAAGCTTTTGCTTGTTTCTAAAAAATTTAGGGATAAAAACAAGTTGGAACGAAAAAAATTATCATTCTTCCGATTTTAATAAATTGCTTGAAAAAATAAAGGATATGCCTTACGCGGGGATAGTAAATAACGTGTTACTTCGTTTTATGCAAAAGGCAAAATATTCCCCCGAAGACGTAGGACATTTCGGGCTAGGGCTAGAACATTATTGTCATTTCACGTCGCCTATAAGAAGGTATCCCGACTTGCAAGTTCATAGAATTTTAAAAACCGTTATGAAAGATTACGAAAAGGCGGAAAAATATCTATCGGTAGTCGGGGAAGTTTCGGATATAAGTTCTTCAAGGGAAAAACGTGCGGACGAAGTGGAAAGACAGGTGGACGATATTTACACCGTCGCGTATATGAGAGATTTTTTGGGCGAAGAATTTAACGGGGTAATTAGCGGAGTAACGTCTTTCGGTATTTTCGTAGAACTTGAAAACACTGCGGAAGGCTTAGTTCGACTAGAAGATTTGCCTAAGGGAAATTACGTTTTCGACGAAAAAACTTATACTTTATTTTCTAATAAAAACGTGTTTAAATTAGGCGACAGCGTTAAAATAAAAGTCGTAAATTGCGACGTTTTGGCTGGACAATTAGATTTTATTTTGGTTAATCGTTAAAAACAAATAGTTTATTTATAGCATTTAATGGCGGTAACGGTTGATTTAATATAACAAAATGGTATAATATATTTTATGGGAAAAGTAATAGCGGAAAACAGACTTGCTCGGCACGAGTATTTTATAGAACAAACTTTGGAAGCGGGAATCGTTTTAGACGGTGGAGAAGTAAAATCGGTAAAACGCGGAGATATAAATTTGTCCGACGGATTTTGCTTGATTTCTAACGGAGAAGTATTTTTAAAAAATACGCATATAGCCGTTTACGACAAGTCTAGCGCGTATAACGTAAAGGATAGCCGTCGGGATAGAAAACTTTTATTAAACAAAAGCGAAATAGCAAAACTTAAAATAAAAGTTACCGAAAAGGGTTACACTCTTGTTCCTATAAAGGTATATTTAAAACAATCTTTAATAAAAATAGAAGTAGGCGTTTGTAAAGGTAAACACACTTACGATAAAAAGCAAACTTTAAAGGAAAAAGATATTAAACGGCAAATAGAAAGAGAATATTAAATTTTTATAGCTTGTTTGCAGGCGTTTGCGTTTTACAAGATTTAAAACGCAAGAAAAAGTTAAAAAGGCGAAAATATCGTTTAAATTCGTGTTTTCGTCTAAAATATACGGGGTGGTTTTAGATTCGATTGCCGTCCGATGTTACTGTAAGCGTACCGAAGGCTCGTCTTCGTAAAAACGGAAATTAAATTTTAAATGCTAATAATAACAATTACGCATTTGCCGCTTAATTAAAGCGACTGTCCAAGCGGGAAATCCCGTTGTTTTCGTAAGGGCATCATTTTTAACGGGGAACGGCTTTTCGTAAGTCGCAGGCGAAAAGTTGTATTTATGCGGACACGTTTATATCGGTTTTGTTTATCGTCCGATATAAAAAGGGATAATCGACAAACTACGTACGTAGAAAACATAATTGACGGCGGTAAGACCCGAGTGCAATTCTCGGCCACTCCACCAAAAACAAATCGACGCTATAATGCGTCGATTTAGTATAATAAAAATATGGATAAAATACAAATATACGAATTTTTAAAAAACAAAAACGTGCCTTTTGAAGTTACCGAACATAAGGCGATATATAATATGCGTCAAGCGCTAGAAATACAAACTCCGTATCCCGAATACGAAGCGAAAAATCTTTTCGTTAGGGACGATAAAAAGTTAAACTTTTACCTTATTACGGTAAAAGGAGATAAAAGAGTAAATCTAAAAGAATTTAGGAAAAATAATTTTTTACGCCCGTTAAGCTTTGCAAGCGAACAAGACTTGCAAGAATTATTAAATTTAACCGCAGGTTCGGTTACGCCGTTAGGATTGTTTAACGATAAAAATTTTACGGTAATTTTTTATTTGGATAAAGAATTTTTACTTGATAAAGCTTTAATAGGCGTTCATCCTAACGATAATACTGCTACCGTTTGGCTAAAAACGCAAGATTTAATAAATTTAATCGAAGAAAACGGACATAGTGTAAATTTAGTGAACGTTTAATTTATTACTTAAAAGCTAAATCGCATTCGAGAAAATGCGATTTATTTTTTGTAATTTTTGCTTATTATATTATATAATAAATTATTTTTTAATAAAAAAAGGAAATTCGACAAAATTTGGGTATATATAAACTAGTGGAGAAGTTTTATGACCGTAAGAGAAAAATCGCAACTTTTAGAAAGGCAAAATCTTTGTCGTTACGCTTCTTTTTCGGACGAGTCTAACGTTAGAGAAAGATTAGAAGAAGAATGTCCTATGAGAACGTGTTTTCAACGCGATAGGGACAGAATAATTTATTCAAAGGCGTTTCGTAGATTAAAAAATAAAACTCAGGTTTTTTTCTCGCCCGAAGGCGACCATTACATAACTCGTTTAACTCATACGTTAGACGTTGCGCAAGTTGCGCGCTCTATTTCGAGAGTGCTTTCTTTAAACGAAGATTTAGCGGAAGCGATAGCTCTCGGACACGATTTAGGACACACGCCGTTCGGACACGCGGGGGAGAGAACGTTAGATAAAATAAGCGGACATTTCGAGCATAACGAACAATCTATAAGAGTCATTGAAAAGCTTGAAAACGACGGAAAAGGTTTAAATTTAACGCAAAAAGTAAAAGACGGGATATTACATCATAAAAAAAGCGGAAATCCCGCTACGCTAGAAGGACAAGCCGTATCTATGGCGGACAGAATAGCGTATTTAAATCACGATATAGACGACGCGATACGCGCAGGCGTTATAACGGAAAAGGATTTGCCCGAAGACGCGTTTAGACTAGGTAAAACTTCTAGCGAAAGAATAAACGCTATGATTTTAGCTATTTACGAGCAAAGCGTAAATAAGGATAAACTTGCAATGACCAAAGAAGTATCTTTGGCGACCGAAAACGTAAGAAACTTTATGTTTGAAAAAGTTTATCTAAATTCTTTGGCAAAAAAAGAAGAAGATAGAACTTTAAGAATGATAGACGCTTTATACGGCTACTTTAAATCTAATCCCGACGCAATGCCCGAGCTTTACAAAAATTTTTATAAACAAGGCGAAAGTTTGGACGTTTGCATTTGCGATTATATTTCTTCTATGACGGATAGATACGCGGTATACGTATTTGAAGAATTGTTTATTCCGCACAGTTTTTATTTTAAGGACGAAAATGGAGAGAAACGATAATTTTATCGAACAACTTAAACTTAAAACGAATATAGTCGACGTAATAGGTTCTTACACCGTTTTAAAACGAAGCGGGGGAAGTTACTGGGCAAGGTGTCCACTGCCGGGGCATAGCGAAAGAACTCCGTCTTTTTGCGTAAACGAAGCGGGACAGTTTTATAAATGTTTCGGTTGCGGTAAAGGCGGGGACGTAATAAAGTTCGTACAAGAAGTTGAAAGCGTAGATTTTTACGACGCAGTAAAAATTCTTGCCGACAAAGCGGGTATGCAAATGCCCGAAGTAAAAAGAGAACGAAACGAACTTCCCAAAGAAGATAAAGATAAGCTTTATTCGCTACTTAAAGATACCGCTTTATTTTACGTTCATAATTTAAAAAACGCTCCCGTTCACGCAAAATATATGGAAAAACGACATATAGACGCGCTTACGGTTAAAAATTTCGGGCTAGGGGCTTCTTTGGACTATAAAACTTTACCTAAATATTTAGCCGAAAAAGGATATTCTTACGAAGATATGCTTGCTTGCGGAGTCGTTTATAAAGACGAAAAAGGCGAGTATTTGGATAGTCAGGCAAAAAGGCTGATAATTCCTATAATAGACCATTTCGGGAAAGTAGTGGCGTTTGGCGGAAGGTGGTTAGAAAAAACCGATAAAGCTAAATATAAAAACACTTCCGAAACTAAAATTTTCGTAAAAAATAAAGTTTTATTTAACTTAAATAACTTAAAAAAATATAAAAAAGAAGTCGGAGAAATAGACAACGTTATCGTAGTGGAAGGCTATATGGACGCCATAAGCGTGTATAAAGCAGGCGTTAAAAACGTAGTCGCAAGTATGGGGACGAGCTTAACGGTAAGTCAAGCGAAGCTTTTAAAAAGGTATACCGATAGAGTTACTATTTGTTACGACGGAGATTCGGCGGGACAAAAAGGCGCGATTAGGGGACTTGAAATTTTAAAAGGAGAAGGTTTAAGCGTAAAAATCGCTTCTATCCCCAACGACGACGACCCCGACGACGTAATAAACAAATACGGAGTCGAAAGGTATAAAGAGATTATCAAATCGGCTAAAAGTTTAGAAGAATTTAAACTCGATATAATCAACAACCGATACGGAGAAAAATCGAAGTTACCCGATAAAAATAGGCTAATAGATTTATCTTTAAATGTGATAAAAGAGTGTCCGTCCGTGTCCGAACAAGAAGAATTGTTAAAAACTTTAAGGGACAATACGGGAATTACTTACGAAAGTCTTAAAAGAGATTTAGATAAATCCGACGGGAAACCCGTTCAGTCAGACGATTTTAAACCGATAATTCCAAAGGAAACGTTTGATAGAGTAAAGCAATCGCAAAGGTTTATAATAAATTGCGTATTACAAAAAAAAGATTACGCCAAAGATTTAGACTTGCAAGATTTTTTATTCGAAGACCCTACTTTAAATAAACTTGCCGAAATGATTTCGGACGGGGACGTAAGAACGGAAGAACTTGGCGGATTGTTTGACGAAAACGAGCTTGTCGAGATAGATAAGGTGTTAAAAAGCGGAGAAAACGTATTTTCGGGCAAAAACGAAAGAAAATATTACGAAGACTGTTTAAATATTCTAAAAATTGACGAAACTGAAAAAGAGTTGAAAGCTTTAAACGATTCGTTTTCCAAAGAAACCGATATTTCCGTAAGGAACACGTTAGTAAAAGCCATTCAAGAAAAGACAATGAAAATTGCAAGACTTAAAAAATGAAATATAGCAACACTTAAAACGGAGGATAAACCAAAAAAATGATTATTGAAGAAGAACCTGTTTCCGTAGAAAACAAAACGGAAAACGAAAGCGTAGCGCAAGTTTTGGAAAGTTTAAAAAAGGAATTTGCAAAACGCGGAACGATAGAAACGGATATTTTATACGATAAACTTGCGGGATATACCATAAGCTCGGAAGACATAGATTCTATAATCAACGGACTTACGGCAAGCGGAATAAAAATCGTTGATAATTCTCAGGAAGAAAAATTTTCTTACGACGATTTAATAAAAGAAATCAGCCTTGACGACCCCGTAAAAATGTATTTAAAGGATATAGGTAGAGTTCAACTTTTGTCTATCGAAGAAGAAACGGAACTTGCAAAAAGAATGATGGACGGGGACGAACAAGCTAAAAAGAAATTGTCGGAAGCGAATTTAAGGTTAGTCGTATCTATCGCTAAACGTTACGTCGGCAGGGGAATGCAACTACTCGATTTAATTCAAGAAGGCAATTTAGGATTGATGAAAGCGGTAGAAAAATTCGACTACACGAAAGGTTTTAAATTTTCTACTTACGCAACGTGGTGGATAAGGCAAGCTATCACGAGAGCTATTGCCGACCAAGCAAGAACCATAAGAATACCCGTTCATATGGTAGAAACGATAAACAGACAAATAAGAGCTACCAGAAGTTTAACTCAACAATTAGGAAGAGAACCTACCGCGGCTGAAATAGCAAAAGAAATGGGTACGACGGAAGCAAGGGTTATGGAAATTCAAAAAATAGCCCAAGACCCCGTATCGTTGGAAACTCCTATCGGCGAAGAAGAAGATAGTCATTTAGGAGATTTTATAGAAGACAACACTACTAATTCTCCTAGCGAAATAGTAGCGCAATCTATGCTTAAAGACCAACTTTTAGCGGTTTTAAACACACTAACTCCGAGAGAAGAAAAAGTTTTAAGATTGAGATTCGGAATAGACGATGGTAGACAAAGAACCTTAGAAGAAGTCGGTAAAGAATTTAACGTTACAAGGGAAAGAATAAGACAAATAGAAGCCAAAGCATTAAGAAAGTTAAGACATCCTTCCCGCAGTAAGCCGTTAAAAGAATATTTTAACTAATGAAAAAGCGTTTTGAAATAATTTATTCGGTTATTCCTTGCGTAGATAGTTTTGCGGACGTAGGATGCGACCACGGAATTATTTCGCTTGAAATGATAAAAAACGAAAAGTGTAAAACCTTGTATTACAGCGACGTTTCCTCTCCCAGTTTAAAAAAGGCGGAAAAGCTTTTGGCAGGGTATGAAAACGCAAAAGGCGTCGTGTGCGACGGGTTAAAACTTATTCCCCCGTGCGATTGCGTTTTAATTGCGGGAATGGGCGGAGAAAACATAATAGAAATTATATCTTCCGCACCGTTTTTGCCCGAATTTTTCGTTTTGCAACCTATGAAAAATTGCGATAAAGTAAGAAAGTTGTTACTGGAAAAGGGATATAAAATTTTAAAAGATTTTAAATTTTCGGCGTTGAATACGTTTTACGATTTAATCTTAGCGCAAAAAATAAAAAGTTTTAACTTAGACGTTTACAGCGAAGAAGAGCTTTTTTACGGCAGGGACAATTTAATATCCCCAACCGAAGATTTTTTAGATTTTTTGAAAGAAGAAATAGCCGTTAAAGAGCATATAGCCCTATCTTTAAGTGGGGAAAAGCAAAAAAAGTTTTGCGAAAAACTTAGCAAGGAGAAAGCTTTATATGAACGCTTACGAGTTAAAAGATAAGTTAAACGAATATTATCCTTTTTCTATAATAGACGAAATAGCAAAAAGCGGATATGTAGACAATAGCGGAGTTATTTGCGAAGGCGAAAGCGATAAAATTTTATTTACCTTAGATTTAACCGATAACGCGATAAATTACGCGCTGGAAAATTCTTGCCGTTTAATAGTAACTCATCATCCCGCCGTATTTTCTCCGATAAGGTCGGTTAAAGGCGTGGTTGCGAGAGCGGTTAAGGAAAATATCGGGGTAGTATCCGTACATTTACCTGCCGATTACGCTCCGAAAGGAGTAGATTATTATTTGGCAAAAAGTTTAGGCGCGGAAAACGAAAAAGTTTTGGAAGTTCGCGCTAATAATTTGGGCTACGGTAGAGAATTCAGCGTTCCGCAAACGACTTTATCCGATTTAGCCGAAAAGGTGTATAAAAACTTGTCGTGCGTAAATTTATCGGTTTTCGGGAACAGTAATTGTATTAGAAAAGTTGCGACTTTTTGCGGAGCGGGACTAGACGAAGAATCGCTTGCTTTGACAGATGCGGACGCGTTTGTTTCCGCAGACGTTAAACATCATATAATTTTGCAAATAGTATCGCAAGGTAAATGTTTGATAATGCCTACGCATTACGCTACCGAAAATTACGGATTTAAAAAAATTTCGCAAGATATGGCGAAAGTTTTAAAAGAAAAAATATATTATTACGAAGAAAATACTCTTTTATAAGGAGGAAAATATATGACTGAAAAGTTAGCAAAAATACTCGAATATCAAGAAATCGATTTAGAGTTATCGGACGTAGAAAAAAAGTTCCACGACAGTTCCGTAAGAAAGGAATACGTGTTAAACGGGAAAAAATTATCGCAGTTTAGCGATAACGTTACCCGTTACGAAGCGAAAGCGAAAGAACTTTTGGACGAATACAAACAGGCAACCGACCAAAAAAGTGCGCTTATGGAAGAAAAAACTCAAATAGAAAATTCCATAAACGAATGTGAAGACGAAGTCGGCGCAAAATATTTAAAAGACCAAAACAAGGCAATAATTGCAAAACTTGATAAGTTGGTTGCGGATTGCGAAGATTTGTCTAATAAAATAAGCGCGTTACTTTCGGAATATTCCGCTTACACCAAAGAGGTAAAACTTGCAAAGGAAAATTACTTAAAGGTAAAACCCGAATACGAAAAGTTAAGCGAAGAAGTAAACGCTAAAAAAGAACAAATAAATAAAAGGCTAAAAGAAAAGGAAAAAGAAATTGATTCCGAAGTAATGGAAAAATATAAATTAAAGAAAAAGGAACAACCTTCTCAAAAAATCCTTTACAAATGCGAAGGAGATTTTTGCGCGTATTGCAATCAAGAATTGTCGGGTTTGGCAAAATCTAAATTAAACGAGCATAACGTTATAGAATGCGAAAATTGCCACAAACTCTTATATAACTAAAATTTTATAAAGGAGAGAAAATGAGTACTTTTATCACAAAAATAGACAAAATAGGCGACCCTTTCGTACTTTTAAAGGACGGAGTTTATTATATGTACGCAACTTCCCCCGCGGAAGCCAACGGATTTAAAGTTTGGACGAGTAAAGATTTAAAAGAATGGAATTTAGCGGGACAATGTTACCAAAAAACCGACGACTGTTTCGGATATTGCGATTTTTGGGCTCCCGAAGTTAAATATAACGAAAAAACCAAAAAATACGTTATGCACTATTCGGCAAGAGATAAGCAAACTAACGTTTTAAAAACGGGAGTAGCTACCGCAGACAGTCCCTTAGGACCGTTCGTAGACGCGGTTAAGGGCAAACCTATGTTCGATTTCGGTAAAGATATCGCCACCATCGACGCTACTTGTTTCGTAGACGACGACGGACAAGCGTATCTTTACTTTGTAAAAGACTGTTCTATGAACGTTATAAACGGAGTACATACTTCCCAAATTTATTGCGCTAAGCTAACCGACGACTTTTTATCCTTAAACGGAGAAATAAAACTTATTTCCACACCCGACCAAGAATGGGAAATTTCGCGTAGCGCCGAGTGGCAATGGAACGAAGGTCCTTACGTAGTAAAACACGGCGGAAAATATTATATGACTTATTCTTCTAACTGTTTCGATTGTGCGTTTTATTCGGTAGGAGTTGCAATTTCGGATAGTCCTATGGGTAAATTCGTAAAAGAACAAGACAATCCCGTACTTGCCTATATGGAAGGAGTTACCAGCGGTCCCGGACACAATATGTTCTTTAAAGATAAAGACGGAAATATGACGTGCGCTTACCATATCCACACCGATAGAGCTCACCCCGGAGCGGATAGAACGGTAGCTTTTTCACCCGCATATTTTAAGGACGGAAAACTCGTAATAGATTACAAGTAAAAATTTTAAAATTTATTTAACCCCCGCGACTGTAAGCAGTTGCGGGGCATTTTTTATAGTTTAATTGTAAATTTTCGGTTAGAATACCTGTAACCATTCATTTGGTTAGGTTATGGTTTTTAATGCTGAACTAAAACCGATAAAGTAGCAGTTTCTTGCTATAAATTTGCATAAATTCTAACTTTACCTAAAAATTGTTAAAAAATATAAATTTTTTTTCAAAAAAAAGCAAAATTTCTTAAAAAATATATTTTTTAAATTTCATATGAAAAAAAATTTTAAAAAAGTATAGAAAAATATGGAAAATAATAGTATAATAATACAATAGTCAAGTAGTATATACTACCCTTACTAATTAAATGCTTTTTATTTTAGTACGAATATACTGAAACTTTCGTATTTAAAATATCAAAAAGCAACAAACTATTTTTATGGAGGAAATTGTTTTATGAAAAAATCAAAATTCATTCTTGCAATATTGATTTTTTTATTAGCTTTGGCAACCGTAGGGTGTTCTAGCGGAGTAAACGTAAACGACGTGTCTAAAAATTCGTCGGGAACCGGACAAGACTCGTCTTTGTCGACTACGGAAGAAAAATCTTATTCGATTACGGTAGAGAATGCGGATAACGGAACCGTAACGACAGAAGGAGGAATTACTAAAGCCGTAAAGGGAACAAACGTTACGTTTGTAATTTCTGCCAACGCCGATTACGAACTGGATTGGATTAAAATTAACGGCGGAAACAATTTAAAATCTTCTGTTAAAAGCGGTAAACTTACGATTGCCATGCCCGCAACCGACGTAGTCGTTTCGGTATATTTTTGTAAAAAGGGAGAAAAAAATACTTCTTCTTACCCGCCCTATCAAGAAAGTTCTTCAAAAGGGGAAACTTATTCTGCGGAAATACTAAATTGCGAAAACGGAACGTTCCGACTTTCTAAATATAGCAATATAAAGGCAGGGGAAACGGTTTACGTTTACGCTACTCCCGAGACAAATTACGTGGTTAAAAACGTTAAAGTTACGACGAAAGAAAATAATTCTCAAAACATACCCGTGGTTAAAAATGCGGAAAACTGGTCGTTTACTATGCCCGCTTGTTCGGTAAACGTTTCGGTAGAGTTTGAAATTCAAAAATATTCTATAAACGTAAAGACGACGGAAGGCGTAAGCGTTACGTTAGATAGGAATATCGCTTCCGAAGGCGAAACCGTTAAAATAACGGGCGTTATTTTGGACGTTGGGTATAGACTTGTAAAAATAAAGGTAAACGGACAAACGATAACGAATAACGAGTTCGTAATGCCTGCAAGTTCCGCTACCGTAGAAGCCGTTGTAGAAAAAATAGAATACACGGTAGACGTTATTTCTAATGAAAACGCCGAAATAACTCTTACGGGCGGATTAAAATACAATTACGCTGACGAAGTAAGCGTAACGGTTTCGGTAAATCAAGGTTATAAACTTAAAAATATTATCGTAACCACGCAAGAAGAAAACGCTCAAACGATAGCGGTAAACCTTAACGGTAACTCGGGAACGTTTACTATGCCGGCTTGTTCGGTTTCTATTTCGGTAGAACTTGAAAAACAAGTATATGCCGTAACCGCCAAAAAAGTAACGGGTGTTAGCTACACCGTTGATAAAACTACGGCTACTGTGGGCGAAACCGTAACGATAAGTAACGTCGTTACCGATACGGGAATAATTTTAAAAGAATTCAGGGTGAACGAACAAAAAATCGAAAGCAATAGCTTCGTAATGCCTGCCGAAAACGTAACGATAGAACCTATTATAGAAAAAACCGTTTATACCGTTACTATTGCGTCTTGCGAAAACGGTAGCGTAAACTTAAAAGACGGTGTAAACTACAATTACGGCGATAAAGTAGTATTAGTATTAAGTCCCGCGACCGATTATCAATTAGATACCGTTTCGGTTAAAACCGATAGCGGTAAAACGGTAGAAGTAAGCAATCTTACCTTTACAATGCCTGCGGAAAACGTAACCGTAACCGTTACGTTTAAAACGGCGGCGGGACAAAAATATACCATAACCGTAAGTAGTTGTCAAAACGGAACTGTTTCGGTTAGCGATACAAGCGTAAGTTATAATACAAAAGTAACGTTTACCGCAAACGCTAATATCGGATACGAATTAGATTATTTCTTAGTTGACGGAGCTAAAATTAGCGGAAACACTTATACCGTTACGAAAGATATTACGGTAACGGCTGTATTTAAAACTAAAATTTGTACTTTAACCATAGTTTACAGGTCTATCGAAACTAGCGAAACGTTAGATACCGAAACTCAACAAATGACTTTCGGAACAAGTAAAACGATTACTCCTACCAAATCGTTTACGGGATATACGAAGACTACTACTACGCTAAACGTAACTATGGACGAAGAAGGTAAAACCGTTTACGTTGAGTATACGATAAACAGTTATACTTTAACGGTTAAACACTTGATTTATAACGACGGCGGAGAATTTGCAAAAACCGAAACTTTTTCTTTAAGATATAAAGAAAGCAAAACTATTTCTCCCGTAAGCTTAACGGCTTATAAAGGAATAATTAAAGCCGACGCTACTTCTAAACAAGTTACTATGGACGCGGGCGATAAGACCGAAACATTTACCTATTCGCTTGACACAACTAAAAAGTTGTCTTCGGGAATATCTACGGGTGCGTTAAAGGTTATTACCGCGAATACGGGATTCTCCGTAACGTACAAACAAACCGACAATACTTCGTACGCGATAAACGACTGGTGCTTATTGTTTGCAATTGACAAATGCAATATAAACGCAGGTTGTATGCAGTGGTTTGGAGAAGACGGCACCTTGTTGGACGATTGGTATGACGGAAAGCACGGACACGGTGACAACGATACTTACGGACCTACTTATAACTGGAATGCGGTTATAAAAGAAGGTTGCGAATACACGGTATCGTTTAATACGGACGGAACTATCGTTTGGTATAGGGACGGATTAAAAGTTCTTTATTTTAACGCAGACGTAAAACATAGTTCTAAAACCATAAAAGAATTCGTTGCCAACTTAATCGATAAAGCAAGTACCGTAGGTATTTCGCTTGGCGACGGAAGCGTCGTTATGGACGGAACGACTTATAAAACAACTTTGTCCGACTTTACAATCGGATATCAAGTAACCGAGAAAACCGTTACCGTAAATTATAGTTCTACGGACGGAAGCATTAAGAGGGGCAGTAGCGTTTACAAATTAGCCCCCGGTTATGAGTATACGTTTAACACCGCGTTAAGCGGATATACGGCTTCGGCTGACAGCGTAACGACTTCTACGGGAACGGCTGACGAAACGTTTAATATAAGCTATACCAGAAAAGATTCTACCGTAAAAACTTTTGTAGACAAAGATATTTTGGTTGCAAGAAAAGGACAGTACGGAACGGACGGACTTGTAAATATCAACAATATTACGGGCGATTTCTATATGGAAATTACCATAGCCGATTTATATCAAAGACAAAGTGCGGACGATATTTGGAGATGTTTGTTAATATCGGTATTTAATGCGGGAACGAACGACGGCAGATATTATAGGTTTGACAGATACTCTTGGTTTGTAAACAATACCTACGGAGAATGGACGCAAGGTCATAGTTGGTATACTGACAATAGCGTTGCCACTCAGGTTATGAAAGGAAGAAGCGACGTAACCGTTACTATTTCGAGAAAAAGCGGAACGATAGTCGTTATCTATAAGATTTACAGCTACGCTACTAACGCTACCTACTATATGGACTTTACTTGCGAAAGCATGTCGGGCGCAATAGACGTTAAATTCGGCGGAGAAGATTGTTCTTATACTTTAAAATCTATTAAAGTCGAAAACAATTCTACGGGAGAGTTAAGCGTCGACACTTCCAAAATAGGAACTACCGTATATAACGAGGATAATTCTTTAGGTGACTGGCAAGTGGAAGGAGTCAGGACTTCTTACAAAGGTTTAGAAGGTAATTTCGTGGCGGAACTTAATTTATATCAATATGCCGTATGCGGAACTACCGACATGAGCTATACTAACGCAAAATGGAGAACTCCTTTACTTGCGCTTTACGCGTACGGCGATTACAGCAAGCACACGGTTCTTCGTCAAGACGGACATTTCTGGATGGCAACCGATAACACCGTAGGGAGTAACGTCACGTTCACAACTAGCGACTCCACCATATTCCTTGGCGATACTTCTTCTACTTCTACTTCTACTTCTACTACGTTTGCAGACATTGTAAAACATGCGTACGTTAAAATAGTTGTCGTAGGTGAAAACGTAGGGCAAGAAAACGGTAAAGTTACCGTAACTTTTGAGATTTATTCGATGAATCCAGCTTACGCCGATACCGTTTATAAGCTTAGCTACGTAATAAGCGGCGTTAAAGCTAAGGTAGACGTGGTGGTTTTATGCGAATACTCTTCTTACACGGTTTACAATTACGCCATTACCGAAAAATAATTTTAATTTACGCCAAAAATATGAAATTACAAGAAATTTCGGCAATAAAGTCCGCATAGAAATGAATATTTACGGAGTGGGCGGTATTGCCAATGTTTGGTACGAATTTTCAAGTTCAAACAGTTTAAAAGTTGCTTACGCAATGGAATATTCTTCGTTTAACTTGATAAACGGGCTATAAAAAAATAAGGTTTAAAGGTAAATAGTTTTTAAAATTTACCTTTAAGCCTAAAAAATAAAATATTACGATATTTTTTGAAATTTATATTGACAAAGTGGTCATTTTGGTATATATTTGATACAGTGAAGGAAAATGTTGTCTTCCTTATAGGTTTGCTTAAAAGATGATTTAAGCGTAACTAACGTACGGTAATTTCAATAAAATTTTCGTAAAAAATTTAAATGCGTATTTAGTTTTAAGGATATTTTCTTATCTTTAAAACAGATATTATAAAATGGAGGAATTAGTTTTTATGAAAAGAAAATCAAAAATACTTAGCTTAATTTTAAGTTTAGTTTTTGTTTTCGCAATCGGCTTTACCGCTTGTGGCGGTGGTAATGGAGATACTAGCAATAGCGGAGAATCTCAATCGTCTATAACGTCGTCTTCGTCGTCGACGGCTGGCGCATCTTCGTCTTCGTCTAAAAAATCTTATGCTTCCGGTGGCAGTACTAAGAAGCTCAACATTACTTTCTACGGAGACGGTAGCGATACAGAAACCAAGGTATTTAAAAACTTAGTAGAAGATTACAATAAACTTGGTAAAAAAGTAAACGGAAAAACCGTAAACGTTGAATATCGCGCGGTAGACAGCGTTTCAAGCGCAATTTCCACCACCATAGGTACGGAAGATTGTCCTACGGTATTCTACGTTGGAGACGGACAATATAAAGAATACGTCGAATCCGGTTTCCTTGCAGATTTAACCGACTTTGTAGAAGGCGAAAACGGAATAGATTATACCCAAATGTGGGATTCTATTTACGACAGATACTATTATAGTACCGAAAATCACCGTTCGGGTAAAGACGCTAAAAACGGTAGATGGTACGGTATGCCTAAGGATATCGGACCTACGGTTATGTTTTATAACGAAGACCAACTTAACGCGGCTGGTATAAGAGTTATAAGCGTAGCTAAAGAAGATTTAGACAGGTTTAACAACGGCGAAACCTTCTATAGAGGTTTTGAAGAAAACGGTCTTGAATGTAGTAAAACTGCGGTTTATAAAATGGATTGGAGCGACCCTGTTGCTATCAACGGAACGGTCGGTGATTACGGATATTTCGTTGACGGAAACGGCAATAAATTTATCAACAACAAAATCGCTATGAGCTGGGAAGAAATCAGAGAAGTTGCTAGAATTTTAAACGCTAACAACGGAACCGGTTATCTTGGCGGATACTTTACCGAATGGTGGTTTAACTATGGTTGGTCCGTTGGCGGTAACTGTATTCAATACGTTGAAACTACCGACTCCACATATTCCGGCGGTTTCTATGATTTCACTTTGGTTGACGATACCAAAAACTTTATCGTAGCTGACGATTGTACTGACGGAATTACCGTTAACGGAACGCATTACAATGCAGGCGAAATCATTTCTTATAACGATAAACTTACTAATGAATTAGATTTAGCAGGTTCTTCCTATAACCAAGTTAGATCTGATAGAGCTGTATATGATAGCGCTATCGGATATAACGGAGAAGCTAACAATACCGTTATCGCAAGCGGAAAACTTAAAGTTCTTCCTTCTCAAAGAGAAGCGTTTACGGAATTTGTAAGATTGTCTACCGACGCTGACGTATCGGTTGACGGTGTAAACGGATACGCAGTATCTGCTAAACCTACTGCTATGGGTGGGGACGGGGCAAAATCCGGTTCGTTCTTAGGTCAAAAAATCAACTTCTTAGTAGACGGAAGATGGAACGTAACGTCTTTCAGAAATACTGCAACTTTCGCATGGGACGTAGCTCCGCTTCCTATCTATAAGGCTTATAACAATACCGGTGTTAATACCGGCGATCCTTCTGGATTCGGTATGAATAGAACCGTTATCAATCACGGCGTAACCGCAGGACACAGTGGTTCGGTTGCATTAGCAGTAAGCGCAATGGCATCTAGTAACGAAAAAGCTGCCGCTTGGGACTTTATTAAATATATCGCAGGCGAAGAAGGTCAAATCAGACAATCCGAACAAGGATTTGCTATTCCTTCTCAAAAGCATATAGCTATGGATACCGAACACGGTTACTTCTTAAACCAAAAAGACGTTGACGGATATATGTTACCTCCTTACAATGCGGAAATCTTTATCGAAGCTGCAATGCACGAAGGCGAAGGTGACTGGTCGTACTTAAAAACGGGGTCTGCTTGGATTGATAAGTGGGCTCAATACCTTAACAACCAAGTAAGAAACGGGGTTAAATCGTTTAACGAATTTATAAATTCTGCCGACTTTACCGATACGTTCAATGTAATTAAGGAATACACGAAAGCTTAATTAGAATTTTAATAAAAAGTTATGCAAAGGTATAACTGCAAAAAAGTTATACCTTTCGTAATATTTTAGAGGTATCTATGAATTTAGAGAAAATTTACGAAAAAAGAAAACATTTTGACAGGAAAGAAAACGTTGCCGGAATATGTATGGCAATAATTCCTGTTTTAGGTTTTTTAATTTTCGGATTAGTACCGATGGTACTCGGTATAGGAATGTCGTTTTTCAAGTTTGACGATGGGGAATTCTTTTTTAGAATTTATCCGGCAAGCGCCGAATTAGAAAAAGTCGGAAAATATAAAGGCAATTGGAGTTCGACTTTCGTTGGGTTTGACAACTACGTTAAATTATTTGTGCATTCTTCTTCCGACGTAAACAGCGGATTGTTTTTAGAAACGCTAGTTACAACGGTTGTACAATATATTGCTACACCCGTATGTTTAATTCTAAGTTTGATTATTGCGTTTTTCTTATCTAAAAAGATTAAATGTAAAAATTTGCTTCGTACTATCTATTTGTTACCGTTTATATGCTCTTCAGTTGCAATTGCGCTAATTTGGGGTGAATTCTTCGGATTTAGTAACGGCGGTACGTTAAATGAATTTGCAAAAATGTTTTGGAATAAAAAACCTGTAAATTGGACGAATAAGCATTTCTATCTAGTTGTATTTATCGTAAACATTTGGGGCGGAACAGGATTCCAAATAATATTATTTACCGCGGCGTTAACCAACGTAAACAATTCGTATTACGAAGCGGCAAAGGTTGACGGGGCAAATGCTACGCAAATTTTCTTTAAAATTACGTTGCCTGCAATTTCGCCTACGACGTTCTACTTATTCATTACGGGTACGATAGGAGCATTACAAGCTTACGCCGTTCCTGACATGATTGCAAAGATAGGGGCTCCTGCACCTACAACGTTATTCGGAGTAAAAGTTACAAACCCACATACAACGGTTATTGCGTACATCAACAACTTGCTTAACGGCGGTGGTGCAACGGATCCCGGACTTGCGTGCTCGGCAGGCGTTGTGCTTGCTTTAATAATAGGCGTTATCACGATATTTAACTTCCTAGCGTCTAAATACTGGGTAAGTTATGATTAAGGAGGAAAAAATGGAAGAATTGAATAATGAAACCGTTGTTTCTTCGGAAAACGTAGAAAACCCTACGGGTTACAGAAAAAAAATCGAACTTACCGATGAACAAAAAAAGAAAGAAGGCGTTTCGGTTTCGAGTATAGTCGGAAAAGTGCTAATGTACGTTTTCTTATTTATATTTGTAGTTTGGACGTTATTCCCGTTATTCGTCGGCTTTATAGCTTCGTTGATTTCTAAAACAGACTTTAAAGCTGGAATAGCTAATTTATTTCCGAGGAGAAGAACCAAATATGACCTTATCGACAATTATAGGGAAATATTCTTCGGTGCGTCCAGTAAAACGGCGTTTTTAACGGAATTTGGTAATAAAACCGAATTTTCTAACGTTCCGTTCTCGTTCGTCTTTACTTGTATATTAGTTTTACCCCCGACGTTGTTGGGATTACTTACTTCCGCAATGAGCGCGTTTGCATTTTCTAAATTGCAATTCAAGGGTAAAAACTGGATGTTCGGATTACTACTTTCTACTATGATGTTACCGGGCGCGTTATCGCTTGCTCCTTCGTTCTCTATTTTTAGACAAATTCTTAAATTCGGAACACTTTGGATGGCATTCCCGCTATTCGTTCCTGGAATGTTTGGCGCGGCGACCTGCGTTTTCTTCTTAAGACAATATTTTACAGGTATTCCGACAGACCTTATAGAAGCAGGCAAGCTAGACGGAATGGGTTACTACAAAATGTTCTTTAAGATAGTAGTTCCGTTGTCTAGCGCGGCTTTAATAGCGCAAGGAATTCTTGGTTTCGTTGGTGGTTATAACGACTATTTCGGACCTAGACTTTACTTAGAAGGAAGCTGTAACTTTAAAACGGTACAACTTATCTTGGTTACGATAAGAACTAAATCGGATTCCGACCAAAACGTTCCTAAGGTATTTGCCGCTTGTATGGTTGCCTTAATTCCTACTTTATTATTGTACTTCTATGCTCAACGTTTCTTCGTAGAAGGAATTGCGACTTCGGGTATGAAAATTTAGTTTTGTATTATAATATATATTTAAAGCGTAGCGTTTAGCTACGCTTTTTTATTGTTGTATATTTTTTTTCGGAGTTATATATAAAATGATTTTTTATAGAGATATTCTATTCTATTTATATATTATATTACGGTATTTATTGTATTTTTTATGTTAAGGTGATATAATAATCATAAGTTTAATATAAAATGTTTTTAATTTATACATAAAAAATTAAAAAAGTAAAGCTTTTATTTGAATTTATAAGTTTTAAATTTTATATTTATTTAGTCGAAATTTAGCAAATTTTATTAAATATTGTAATAAGGGCAAATTATGGCAAGAGTGATTTTTTCTACCGATTTAAATAAAGTCGGAATGCGTTGGTTTGAACCTTTAAATAATGCTGAATTTAAAATCGGTGTTTTTTGTAAAGGTATTGGCGAAGAAAAATATGCAGAGGGCTCTGTATACATAGGAGAAATGGAGTACGACGGTAAGAATTTTTACAAGCAAGGACACGGAAGACAATATTTTGCTCAGTCTACTTTTTCTGAAGGAACGGCGTTTGGTGGACCGGAAGGTAGTGTTACGCTATTATATGAAGGTGATTTTGACCATAGCAAATCCGATTGGTTTTATGGTAACGGTATATTTTATTTTACTCGTAGGGACGGAACTCCGTTAGCTATTGCTCATAAATTTTTCAAGGGTGTAGGATATTATGAAGACTGGAAAGGAAATTTTAACGAAAATAGACTATTTCCCGGTTTTACCGCCGATATGAACGTAGAGTTGACAAACCCCTTTTCTCATAAATTTAAGGAATATATAAAAGAATATTCTCAAAAAAATTTCCCGCAATATGAATTTGTTTTTTTTGGTGATAGTTGGATGGATTATTGGCGTAATCATAATAATGTGTACCCGCCTTTATATGGTAGCGAATTCGAGCAAGACAAAGGCGAAATGTCTGCGGTAAACGTTGGCGTTGCAGGAACAAAATTCAGCGATTGGGACAATGATGTATTAGATAATTTGGTATTAAAGTTTAACGGCGACGTTTATGTAATAAATTTAGGCTTTAACGATTTACATTTCGGCTATGAAGTAAAAGAAGTTTTAAAAGAATGTATAAGGGTTATAAATAAAATACTAACTTTTAACAAGAAATCTAAAATATATTTATGTTCTTTAACGCACTGTACCCCTTTTACCGACTATTGGAAAAGAGAAAGCGAGCTTAACGGCGAGTTTAAAAAACTATCTAAAAAAATACCTAACGTAAAATATTTATCTACGGGAGAATTGTTTTTAAATAAAAACGGCGAACCGATTAAAAATATGGACGATTATTGTATTGCAGACCGTTTACATTTAAATAGAAAAGGATACGACGTTTGGGCAAAGTTTATTTTAGACAGCGTAAAATAAATTTTAAGGAGTAAAATGATTTATTCATTAAATAATTACAATAGTTTAAAAAAGAAATATAAAAAGCAAAAGTCAATTACGGCATGTGTGGGGATAACTCTTTCTGCCGTAATAATAATGCTTATTGTAATAATTTTTAAATTTAAGTTACCGTATCTTTCTGTTTTAGGCGGAATAGTATCGCTCTTTTTGTTTGTCTTTTTAAATTTAAGGTTACACTTTGTACATAAAGAATTAAAGTGTGAAATAGAATTTTACTCTGACGTGCTTTACGGAGAAAGACAAAATGACGTAGTAGAATTTAAGGGGAAAGCTACGCCAATCGTAAGTAACGGCAAAAATTTTTTAGAAATAGAAATTTATAGCTATAAAGAAGAAAGCGAAAATAAGCTTTTAATCGATAGAGATTTTCCGTTTACTTACGTTAGCGGAGTAAAATATTTGATAGAAAAATCGGGTAATATTTTAATAGATTATAAGGAGTACGAAAATGAAAAAATCTGTTAAAATAAAACAAGCGTTAAATTACGTTAAAGAAAGAAAATTTTTATATTTCGTAGTCATTTTAGTTATCGTAATCGTTTGGAGTTTAATAGGAATAAACAGTGATAAAGCTTCGGATAACGAGCATTTGGTAATTTGGGTAACAAAGTCTTATTCGGACGAAACGGACGTTGAAGAATTGTACGGAAGTTTTAAATCCGACTACAAAAAATACGGATTTAAAGACGTAGACGTATTTGTGAGCGACGTTAATAATAAAGACGATAGATTAGCGTTTAATTTATGGAGTAGCGTAATAGATTTTTACATTGTCAGAAAAGATATGATAGACGACTATACTTCCAAATATTTGGATTTTGAAAGTTTAGGTTTAACGGATTATTTAGGTGAAGAATATTTAACCGCAAAAGGCTATAAATATAACGATTTAGTTTACGGAATAACTTTAAGCGAAGATTACGTTTTTGCGGTTTCTTCCGGCGCGACTATTCCGAAAAACAGTTTAAACCAAATAATAGATTTTGTAAAAGATTTTAGTTTTGAATAAGGAGAAAAAATGTCCTGGAAAGGTTTTATGAATAAACTCGTTGTGGGTAAAAAGAGAGATAAAGACTTTAATCGGTCAAATTTGCCCACGAATAGAAGGCAAGTTTTTAAATTTGCATATAAACAAAGGTGGTTAACGTTATTTAACGTAAATTTACTTGCCGTATTATTTGCTTTGCCGTTTATTTTATTTGAAATAACGTATTTTATTTATAGTTCTACCCACGCGGGAGAAAGCGTTACAAAGCAAAATTCTATCGCAATTAGTTGCTTTTTGATACGATTTCCGACTTTGCTTTTAGCTTCCGTCGGTTTAGCGGGTGCAGTATATATCATAAGAAAAATTTGTTGGGACGAGCCTTTTTCATTTAAAAAAGATTTTTTTAAAGGCGTTTCTAACAGCTCTAAACAGTTTATGGGTATTTCCGCAGTAATAAGCGTATTCGTAATGATTGCGGAAGTGTTGGTAAACTATTATTCTTCGGGTTCGGGATTTTTAAATCTCTACATAGTGTTTACTATTGCGGTCTTAGCCGTAATTGCGTTAATGGTGGCAATATATCATTTCGCAATTTGTTCGCTTTACAAAATGAGTTTTTTATCTTCTTTAAAACTTGCGATATTGTTAACCTTTAAAAAATTATTTTTTAATATTTTAATGCTAATAGTAGGCGTTTTGCCGGTAGCGATATTCTTTTTGATACCTATTACTACATTTTATTTTATAGGAGTAACTATTCTTTTATTTGGCGGACTATCATATTTAATATTAGTATGTTTTTTATTTACAAACGCAACTTTCGATAAATTTATAAACGAAAAAGAGTATCCCGAATTCGTAAGAAAGGGAATGTACGATTTTGAGGAAGAAAAACCGCAAACGCATTCGGAAGAAGAAATTAAAAATCTTGCGAAATTACTTGCGGAAGACGCGGAAAGCAAGGACGCTATAAACGAAGAAATTACAAAAGAATGTCAAGAAGATAACAAGGCAGTTATAAAGGAAAATCAAGAAAACAGCGAAACGGTTACAAAAGAAAATAGCTTAACGCAAAATATTTCAAGCGAAAACAACTTAAAATCCGATAAAAATTCGGACGAAAAAGGGGAAAAGTAATATGAACGTATCTTGTAAAAGCATAACTAAAATATTTCCCCAATCCGTGCAAGCTTTAAGCGATTTTTCGCTGGAAATAAAAAGCGGTGAATTTATAGTTGTAATGGGCGAATCAGGGTGCGGAAAATCAACATTGCTAAAAGTTCTTTCGGGTGTATTGACCGTAGATAGCGGAGAATTGTCGTTAGACGGAATTCCTGCAAACAATATTCCGCCACAGGAAAGGGATTGCGCTATGATTTTTCAAAATTACGCGTTATATCCAAATTATACAGTTTACGATAACGTAGCTTTTTATATGAAGTCGAAAAACGTTCCCACGGAGCAAATAAATAAAAAAGTTTTGCCCGTGCTTGAATTTTTCGGTTTAAGCGATTATAAAAACGTAAAACCAAAGTTTTTAAGCGGCGGACAGCAACAAAGGGTGTGTCTGGCAAAAGCGTTAGTCAGAAAGCCGAAATTGCTTTTATTCGACGAGCCTTTATCAAACGTGGACGAACAAGCAAGGGAAGATTATTTAAGGCTTATAAAAGAAACCAAAAAACTTATGAAAGACACTACTTTCATATACGTTACGCATAACAGCCACGAAGCAAGATTTTTAGCCGACAAAATAGCCATAATGGTAGACGGACGCATAGAAGACTACGGAACGCTTGACGAACTTTTAAAATATCCGCAAGTAAAAGATACGTTATATATGCTTTGCGGAAGCGAAATAGAAAATCAAGACGGTTATGTTGAAAACGGAAAATATTGCGGAAGCAACTACGATAAAAACTTGCCCGAAATTTACAAAACAGCTTATAAAGGGCAAACTTTTGAGCGGGTAGCTTGCGTTTCCGACGTTTTAAAGGGAAATAACGATTATTTCTTTTCGCAAGACGGTAAGATTTTGTTCGGAGTAAAAAAAGAAATAAAACTTAAAGCGTATAAAAAAGATAATAAAATTATATATAACGAACAAAGCATAGTTTTATCCGAAGAACAGCAATCGCGACTAATTTGCGACGATGGCGACATATATTTAAGTTTATCCGTAAATAAATTACGTAAGCATAATTTATTTGACGATTTAAAAATAAAGTGCGAAAAAGTTTTGGAAGAAAACGGAAAATACTTGTATTCCGACGGAAGTAATTTTTTCTTTTTGCCTTTTTCGGCTGAAAAAGAGTTATATTACGGCGTAGAAGATATAAATTTAACCGATAAAAAGGGAAATAAAGTATTAGTAAAATTTCCCGTAAAAAGCAATTGTTCGGACGGAAGGGTAGGCGGTGGAACGCTATATCTAGGAAAAGATAAATTCGACTCCGATTTAAAAAGCGGTTTTTACGACTTGAAATTTGAATTAGATAGTTGTATTAAAACTGTAGGTAAAAAGGGAAGAAATTGTTTATTTATTTCGGAATGTATAGGAGAAGATTATTTAGGCGACGTAAAAATTGCGTATTGTATTAGCCCATATTTTAATGACTACGTTACTTTTAAAATCCCTAGTAATTTAAATTTACTTAAAAGAAAAAAATTTTATATGCTTATCGATACTAAAAAAATAAAAGCCGTAAAAGGAGATTTAGAATGAAACGAGAAAACAAAATTATTAAATATTCCATAATAGGGCTTTTAATAATTATGGCGTTATTGTTTATCTTAGGAACTTTTTTCGATTTAAGTATAAGTAAAAAATTAGCCGACGTAAAAACAGGGGAATATTATACGAGAAATCATTTCGTTAATCTTTTAGAAGCTTTTAGCGAATTGCCTGTATATTTATTAGTTATTTTCAGCGTGGGCGTTTGCGGGTATAATTTGGCGCAAAAAGAAAAAGACGTAATAAAAAAAGTATATATATTCGTTACGGCTGTAATAATATTTTGCGTGGGAGTAATCGGTGCGTATAGAATGGTCGGAATGCTCGGTGAGATTTACGATTTTCAAGACGAATGTGAAAAAGTTTTGCCGATTATTTGTTATTGCTTATTTGCTTTATTATGTATCGGGTTGGAATTTTTAATTTTAACTAATATTTCAAAAGAAACGATAAAAAAGCTTTATTATTTTTGCTGGGCGGTAATTGTAGCCGTTGCACTAACTTTTATATTTACACGAGTCATAAAAGCGTTTTGGTCTAGACTTAGATTTAGAGCGTTAAAATGTATGGACGACTATTCGCAATATAGGGCTTGGTATAAACCGTTATTTAATAAAAAAGTTACGGAAGATATGGGCATTAGCGAAGACGCCTACAAATCTTTCCCTTCGGGGCATAGTTCGTTTGTGGCGTCGCTACTGATTATTAGTTTTGTTTATAAATTTATAGATATAAGCGAAAAGGCAAAATATTTTTGTTTTTTCATTCCGGTCGTTTATTTAATAATAATAGCAATTTCAAGAATAGTTGCGGGCGCGCATTATTTAACGGACGTTTTGGCAGGTAGCGGAATAGCTATTTTAATAAATTATTTATCAATTAAAAAATTCAAAAAAATATACGAAAAGAAAAAAGAGAACGGAGAAATATATGAATAATTTAAAAGCGTCGGCTTTTATATGGTTTATTATAGCTTTTATGGGGTCGGTTTTGTTCGTCGGCGGTATTCCTATGATAATTTTCGGTGCAACTAAGCATATAACGCCCATAATGATTTTAGGAATTGTTTTAACGGGGTTTAATTTTTATTTTATGCCAATCGCATGGACAGTTTACGGAAGTAGAAAAAAATATTTAAGAATATCGCAAGCTGTTAAAGAAGAAAATATTGCAACCGTACAACAATTATCACAGAATCTTTCTGCCGACGAAAATCAAATGATTGCCAACGTAAAAGCAATGTTTGAAAAGGGTTATATGAAAGGTTATTTGTTTGACGGACAAAAAATAACGTTAAATCAAAATAGAAAACTTGAAGGAAACAAGGTTACTATAAAGTGTCCTAACTGCGGAGCAAACGTTGTGGTTAACGAAAATCAGCAATCGGTTTGTCCTTATTGCGGAACGGTTGTAGACGATAAATAATTTTTAGGATAATAGGCAATAAATAAGGCTATATATTGATAAAAGGTATATTCAGCGGGCGAGCAAAAATGTTTTGCTCGCCCGCTTTATTTAAATTTTATGTAATAATTTTTTTGTTCTGAATTTTTATCGCTAATTTCTTATTTTAAAACTTGTAAAGACACTTCCCCCGCGGATAGCTTTATTTCTTCAAAATCGTTATAAATTATCAAAGAAAAATCGTCGTCAATTTTTTTAACGTTATATTCTTTACCTTCGTAAAGAACTTTTTTATCGTCTAAATAAGAGCGTAAGCGGTATTCGTTTAAAAGCTTTTGTTTGTTAAAATTATAGTTAAATTCGTCTAAGTTTTTAATAACTTCCGCGCAAATTTCAGACGCGTCGAAATATTTTGAGTAGTTTAAGAATAAAGAAGAAGCCTTATCTTGTAATTCTTTACTAAAAGTTTGTGTGTTTACGTTTATCCCTATTCCGCAAATAACGTAATCGGCTAAATTTCCTATGAGTTTTGATTCGCATAAAATTCCGCAAATTTTTTTATCGAGAGAGTATAAATCGTTTACCCATTTAATTTTTATTTCGTCTTTTACAACTTTTTCTAACGCTTTGGCGCAGGCAACGGCGCAATAAGGCGTAATAAAACGGACTTTTTCTTTGGGGACTTTTTTAAATAAATAACTTAAATATATTCCGCCGTTTTCGGAAGAAAAAACTCTATCAAACCTTCCTTTTCCGTTGGTTTGGCGTTTTGCGCAATAAACCTTGTTGCCGTTTTCTTTTTCTTGCAACTGTTTTGCCAAATCGTTTGTGGATTTTACTTCTTCGTAAAATTCAATAGGAGTTTGCCCGTTATAAAAAGATAAAATTCTTTGTTTTTCAAGTAAAAAATTTTTTTTCATAATCATAATATATACGTAAAAATTAGCGTTGTCAACTTTATTTAACTTGACAATAGTACTTAATAATTATATAATAAAAAGAAAGTCGTTTTAATGGTGGAATATGTTTAAAATATCGTTGACGGGAGATTTAGGAAGCGGAAAAAGCACCGTTTGCAAATTGATACAAAAACGAATAAAAGTAAAGGTAGTATCTGTCGGCGTAATTATGCGTGAAAGGGCAAAATCGCTTAATATGGATTTGCAACAATTTTCTTCTTATATGGAAAAACATCCCGAAGAAGACGAGCATTTAGACAACGCTTTACGAGAATACGAAAAAAAAGACGGAGATTATATATTCGATTCCCGTATGGCGTGGCACTTTGTGCCGTCGGCTTTTTCGTTTTATTTATCTTGTTCGCCGGACGAATGCGCAAGGCGTATTTTCAACGCTAAACGCTCGGACGAAAATTTTTCTAGTTTAGAGGAAACTAAGAAAAAAGTATACAAGCGCAGGGAAAGCGAACAGGTTAGATATAAAAAGTTTTACGGCGTGGACATTTTAGACTTATCCAACTACGACGCGGTTATAAATACTGACGATAAAACGCCCGAACAGGTCGTTGAAGAAATATTTAAAATTTACGATAAAAGGAGTTAAAAAATGCATTGGGCAGAGAAAATTGCGGAAGAAATAATAAATAAAAATCCTAATAAAGAAGAATACGTTTGTTCTTCGGGTATAAGCCCGTCGGGAAGCGTTCATATAGGAAATTTCAGAGATATAGCTACTAGTTTTTACGTTGTAAAAGCTTTGCAAAAAATGGGTAAAAAGGCAAGACTATTATTCAGTTGGGACGAATTCGACAGGTTGAGAAAAGTTCCGTCCAACATAGCTAAAATTACCGATAATTTCGAGCAATATTTAGGTATGCCTTATTCTATGATTCCCGACCCACACGGAGTATGTAATTCTTACGCGGAATATAACGAAAAGGAATTTGAAAAATCTTTAACGGAATTAGATATTCACCCCGATTTTCGTTATCAGACAAAAGAATATCGTAGTTTAAGATATGCGGATAAAGTAGTATATTCTTTAAAGAGAAGAAAAGAAATTTACGATATTTTAATGAGTTATAAAACGCAAGACAGCGACGAAGGCGAAAGGGAAAGTTACGCTCCCGTAAACGTTTATTGCGATAACTGTTTTAAAGATACCACGGAAGTGTTATCCGTATCCGACGACGGAGAAGAATTATCTTACAAGTGTAAATGTTGCGGTAATACGAAAACCGTAAAAGTAAGAGAATATAATTTAATCAAACTCGTTTGGAAAGTAGACTGGCCTATGCGTTGGAGCGAAGAAGGTGTAGATTTCGAGCCGGGCGGAATAGATCACGCTGCGGCAAGCGGAAGTTACGTAGTTGCGTGCGACGTAGCTAAAAAGATATTCGGTATAGAACCCCCGTTGTTCCAAGGATACGGCTGGCTTTCTATTGCGGGACTAGGCGATATGCATTCTTCTACGGGTATGAATATAACTCCCGCAGGAGTTTTGGAAGTTTACGAACCCGATATGGTTAGATGGTTGTTTGCAAAATACGAACCGAAAGCCGCGTTTTCATTCAACTTCGACGATACCATTATTCGTCATTACAGCGAATTCGATAAAGGGTTAGAAGCTTATAGAAATAATCAATTAGACGAATACAACGAAGTAGTTTACGAATTTTCTTTAATAAACAAAGAACAAAGGGCAAAAGTTCCGTTCGGAGTTTTGGCAAGCGTTGCTCCTATCGTAGATTTCAATGCGGAAGCAGTAAGAAAAATTCTTGCTAAAATCGGAGTAGAATTCACGAAAGACGACGAATCGAGATTACTAAGAGTTAAAAATTGGATAACAAAACATCAACCTTCTAAACTCTATAAACTACTTCCCGAAAAGAACGTTGCCTATATAGAAACTTTGTCGGACGATGAAAAGCAGGTTTTAAACAAACTTTACGTTTATTTAAGAGATAGCGAAAAATTGACCGAAAAAGACGTAATGGAATTTTTGTATTCCATAATAAACGACCCGAATTTAACCAAAAAAGAAAATCAATTAAAACAACAAAAATATTTTAAAGTATTCTATAACGTTTTATTCGGCACGGATATGGGTCCAAGACTTTATTTATTCCTTTCGGCAATAGATAAAGAACAATACTTACATTTATTAGGATAAAAGGATTTTTATGATAAAAGTATCTAATAACGGGGTTTATTTAATTAACGGAAAAGAAATTGTAGAAAATTATTCCGTAAGTAAAGAACAAGCTAAAAAGGGAACGATTGCTTATTCTATACTTTCTTCTCACAATACTTCGGGAAACGATAATAAACTAAAAATTAAATTCGACGCAATGGCTTCTCACGATATAACCTACGTCGGAATAATACAAACCGCAAGGGCGGGCGGATTGCAAAAATTTCCGCTTCCTTACGCGTTAACTAACTGCCATAACTCGCTTTGTGCGGTTGGCGGAACTATAAACGAAGACGACCATATTTTTGGTTTGTCCGCTTGTAAAAAATACGGCGGAATTTACGTTCCCGCAAATATGGCGGTAATTCATCAGTTTGCAAGAGAAAGATTAGTAAAATGCGGAGCTATGATTTTAGGTTCGGACAGTCACACCAGATACGGCGCGTTAGGTACTATGGGCGTCGGAGAAGGCGGTCCCGAACTCGTTAAACAACTACTAAACAACACTTACGATATAGATTATCCGCAAGTCGTATTAGTAAACGTAAAAGGCTCGCCTAAAAAAGGCGTAGGTCCGCACGACGTGGCGATAGCGCTTGTAAAAGCGGTATTCAAAACGGGATTCGTTAAAAACAAAGTTTTGGAATTCGTTGGCGAGGGGATTAAAAATCTTTCCGTAGATTTCAGAAACGGAATTGACGTTATGACTACGGAAACTACTTGTCTATCTTCTATTTGGGAAACCGACGAAAAGGTAGAAGAATATTACGCAATTCACGGCAAAAAAGCCGATTACAAAAAATTAAATCCGCAAAGCGTAGCTTATTACGATAGTTACATAGAGTTAGATTTAGATAAAACGGAAAGTATGATTGCTCTTCCGTTCCATCCGTCTAATGCGTTTACCATAAAAGAATTTTTAGCTAACGCAAAAGATATTTTAACCGAAATAGACGAAAACGCTAAAAAGACTTTTGGGGATAAAATCAATCTCGATTTAGCGAGCAAAGTTATAAACGGAAAAGTCTACGCGGACCAAGGCATTATAGCGGGTTGCGCGGGCGGATTGTATGAAAATTTAAGCGTTTCGGCTGATATTTTAGACGGTAAATCCACGGGGGACGGATATTTTTCTTTATCCTGTTATCCTGCAAGTATGCCCGTCTATAAGTCGATTACCGAACAAGGTATTGCTTCTAAACTAATAGACGCAGGCGCGGTTATTAAACCTTGTTTTTGCGGACCGTGTTTCGGCGCGGGGGATGTTCCGGGGAATAACTGTTTCTCTATAAGACACACTACGAGAAACTTCCCGAATAGAGAAGGTTCTAAACCCGACCAAATGCAAATTGCGGGCGTTGCGCTTATGGACGCGCGTTCTATTTCGGCTACCGCTTGCAACGGCGGAGCAATTACTCCCGCAACGGATTTCGAATATACGGAAAATAAAAGAGTATACAACTTCGATAGCGAAATTTACGCTAAAAGAGTTTACGACGGTTACGGTAAGCCACAACCCACAGCCGAGCTTAGGTACGGGCCAAACATTGCGGACTGGCCTAAAATGTACCCGATGAAAGATAATATGCTTGCAGAATTTTGCGCGGTTATCTACGACGAAGTTACTACTACCGACGAACTTATTCCTTCGGGCGAAACTTCTTCTTATAGGTCTAACCCGTATAAGCTTTCGGAATTTGCGTTGTCGAGAAGAGTTCCCGAATACGTAGGACTTTCTAAAAAATGTAGAGAGCAGGCAGAAGATTTAAGAAACGGAAAAGTAAGCGATAAAATAGCGGACGCTTTAAAAATTTTAGGGAAATCGGTGGACGAAGTATATTTCGGTTCGGTAATTTACGCTAATAAACCGGGCGACGGAAGCGCAAGAGAACAGGCCGCAAGTTGTCAAAAAGTTTTGGGCGGAGTTGCAAACGTTGCAAGAGAATACGCAACTAAGCGTTATAGAAGTAACTGTATAAACTGGGGTATGGTTCCCTTTACGATAGACGAAAATACCGAATTTAATTATAAAAGCGGAGATTTGTTATTCGTAGAAAACGTTAAGGAAAACATACTAAACGGAAAAGAAGAGTTTAACGGTAAAATAATTAGCGGAGATAAAATAACGCCTATAAAACTTTACTGCAAAAATCTTACCGACAACGAAAAGAAAATTTTACTTGACGGTTGCCTTATAAACTTTTACGCTTCGGAGAGAAAATAATGGAAAAAATTAAAATGAAAACGCCCCTTGTCGAAATGGACGGGGACGAAATGACCAGAGTTTTATGGCAAATGATAAAAGACGAACTTATTTTGCCGTTTGTCGATTTAAAAACCGAATATTACGATTTGGGACTTGTAAACCGTGATAATACTCTCGACCAAGTTACGATAGATTCCGCAAATGCGACTAAAAAATACGGGGTTGCGGTAAAGTGCGCAACTATTACGCCAAACGTTCAAAGAATGAGCGAATACAACTTAAAACAAATGTGGAAAAGTCCTAACGCGACCATAAGAGCTATTTTAGACGGTACGGTTTTCAGGGCGCCTATCATAATAGACAGCGTTAAACCTGCGGTTAAAAGTTGGAAAAAACCTATTACCATTGCAAGACACGCTTACGGCGACGTTTATAAAGCCGTAGAAATCAGAACCAAAGAAGCGGGGAAAGCAAAACTTGTATTTCAAGGCGAAAGCGGAAAGGTAGAAGAAGTAGAAATTGCAAATCTTCAAGGACCTGCTATTTTACAAGGTATGCACAATACCGAAAAATCTATTACGAGTTTTGCGCATAGCTGTTTTAAATTTGCTTTAAGCGTAAATCAAGATTTATGGTTTTCCACCAAAGACACCATTTCTAAAAAATACGACGGCTGTTTTAAGGAAATTTTCCAAAATATATACGACGAATATTATAAAGAGCAATTCGAAAGCAAAGGTTTAACTTATTTTTACACTTTAATAGACGATGCGGTTGCTAGGGTAGTTCGTTCGGAAGGCGGTTTTGTGTGGGCGCTTAAAAATTACGACGGCGACGTTATGAGCGATATGGTTTCTACCGCGTTCGGTTCGCTTTCTATGATGACCAGCGTACTCGTCAGTCCCGACGGGAATTACGAATACGAAGCGGCTCACGGAACGGTTACAAGACATTACTACCGCTACTTAAAAGGCGAACAAACGGGAACTAATCCTATGGCTACAATATACGCTTGGAGCGGAGCTTTAAGAAAAAGAGGCGAAAAGGACGGTATAGCAAAGCTTTGCGTTTACGCCGATAAGTTAGAACAAGCTTGTATAGACGTATTAAATAAAGGAATTATGACCAAAGATTTAATAGCGTTAAGTCAAGGTGTTGAAAAAAAACCCGTAAATACTTCCGAATTCATTGCCGAAATAAGGGCAAGATTAGAAGAATTGATGGCTTAAATTTAAAAAACACAATAAGAATAAAAGCGTTTTGATTTTTACAAATTAAAACGCTTTTAAAATAGACTAAAAATGTTAAAGAGAATATTTTGTAACTTTAAAAAAACAGATTTTACAATATGGATAGTATCTTGTTTGACGATAACTTTTGCGTTTGCCTTATCTAAATTTAAAAATGTTTTATCTTTTATAGGTTCTTTAATAGGCGTAACGTCCTTAATTTTTAACGCAAAAGGAAACGTTGTCGGTCAATTTTTATCGGTAGGGTTCGCAATATTTTACGGAATCGTTTCGGCTACGTTTAAATATTGGGGAGAAACGATAACGTATTTATGTATGTCTTTACCCGTAGATATTATAGCCGTTATTTCTTGGCTTAAACACCCGTATTCCAAACAAGAAGTAAAAGTAGAACCGTTAAATTTAAAAAAACTTTTATTTGCTATTTTTTCTGCGATTATAGTAACTACTATAATGTATTTCGTACTAAAAAAATTCAATACGCCTAATTTATTGTTTTCAACTATTTCCGTAATTACAAGTTGGTTTGCGGTAGTATTTGTTGTAATGCGTAGTAGCTACTATGCGGTCGCTTACGGACTAAACGATATTGTACTTATAATTTTATGGAGTTTAGCTTCCGTTAAAGATAAAGGGTATTTGCCGATGGTAGCGTGTTTTATAACTTTTTTGATAAACGACGTTTACGGATTTATAAACTGGTGTAAAATGGAAAAGAGACAAAACAAAAAATAAAATTTTTTTTGTAAAATAAATCCGAAAAACTCGAAATTTAAAAATAATTATTGATTTTTATTGCTATAAAATAATAATTAAAAGGAGTTGTTATGAAAATTAAACAAACATCATACCGAAACATTTTAGGGAAATAATTTTTTAAAAACTAGCAACGTGTTTTTGGGTATAGCAAAAAATAAGCTTAATTTAAATGGCATATTATTTAACTCCCTTATTATAATATTTAGAAAATTCCCAAATCGATAAACAATTTGGGAATTTTCACGTTAATATAATTTTAGTAAATTCGTTTTAAAATTAAATTTTTTTAAAAACTATTTATTGTTGAATAAAAATAAAGCGCAAGTCAATAAAAAGCTACGCGTGTTAATAATCCCGCGTAGCTTAGTTATTTTTATTGTAATTCGTCCAAAGTTTTATCGAAAGACGGTAAAACGTTATTTATAAAAAATTTACACTCTTCTAATTCGTAAGAGTTTACTTCTTTTAAAATAGAATCTTTTGCTTTTTTAAATTCTTTATTTCCCGCTCTTAGCTCTTGTATGCACTTAATCAAAGCGCAAATTTTATCCGAGCATTTTACGAGTTTTGCTTCTATGCTTTGCTTGTCTGGGAAAATGGCTTCCGTATAAGCTTGCCTTAATTCTTGCGGTAACTTTAAAATTAGTTTTTCGCACGCGCCCTTTTCTAAATCTTTATATGCGGAAGTTATATTTTCGTTAAAATATTTTATAGGCGTAGGTAAATCGCCCGTTATAACTTCTCCCGTTTCGTGATATTGTGCGTAAGTTAAAACTTTTAGTAAATCTACTTCTTTTTTATAAATTTCCTTTCTTATTAAAGCTAAGGCGTGGGCTATGGTGGTAACCATAAATGTGTGTTCCATAATGTTCTCTTCTATTACGGAACGCATTAACGACCACCTTTTTATATATTTCATTCTAGATAAAAACGCGTAAAAATCGTAAACCATTATTTATTTCCTACTATTAAAGATAAAACGGCTTTTTCAACGTGTAAAAGGTTTTCCGCCTGTTTGTAAATTTTACTGTATTTTCCGTCTACAATTTCATTAGTCACTTCTTTGCCCCTTAAAAACGGTATAGTGTGTAAGAACAGACAATTTTCTTTTGCAAAAGAAAACGCTAGTAAATTTAAAACGTAATTTTCCGAAAAATCGTTAGGCGTAACGTAAACGGCGTCCGCATCTTTAATTCCGAAAATCAAGTCGTCGGTATAGTTAATTTCTCCGTATTGTTCGCAATACGAAATCAAGTGGTCATCGGGAGCAAAATCTCTCGGGGCGACGATAGTTACGTTTGCGCCTAATTTTATTAAAGCGTGAACCAAACATTTGTCGTAAGCGTTAAAATCGCCAACCATACAAAAATTTACGTTTTTAAGCGTTCCTAACTCTTCCCAAACGGTAAATACGGTTGCAAGCGCGCTTACGGGACTGTCTTGTCCGTTTGCGTTTATTACGGGAACTTTAACGTAATCTTGCATTACGAATGCGTCTTGCGGAACGGAAGTGTCTAGCGTGAATGCGTCTATTCCGTAAGAACAAATTGATAAAGCCGTATCTTTGTCTTTAAGTACGCTTTCAATTTCGGTTCCGCTTAAATCGAGTACCAACGGATACGCCGACAATTCGCTTACGGCAATTTCAAACGCAATTCTACTTTGCGCGAACGCATGTTTTGTAATTAGCGCAATTTTCTTGCCTTCTAGGGTTTTATCCGCTTCTCCGAATTGCTTTTTAAGTTTTAATTCTCTTGCTTTATATAGTATTTCGGTTATATCTTCTGCGGAAACGTGTTCTAAATCCAAAAGTTTTTCTTCTTTCGTTTTTCCCTTGCGCGAGTATTGATTTATATCCATAAGTTCTCTCCTGTCGGAAAATATTTTGTTTTCAACTACGATTATTATATCAAATAGCTTAAATTAAAACAAGAGTTTTTTATACAATATGAAAATAATAAAAAAACTAAAAGAATAATTTTGTGCATTATGTACTATAAAATTTAAAAAAATTATGCGTTTTGCTATTGATTTTTTTTATTAAATAGGGTAAAATATGAGTAATGATGTAAAAAGGAGTATAAAAAATGTCAAGTTTATATTTGCAAAACATTTACAAGAAATATCCTTCCGGCGTAGTAGCCGTAACGGACTTCACGCTAGATATTAAAGATAAAGAATTTATAGTATTCGTAGGACCTTCGGGATGTGGTAAAAGTACCACTCTTCGTATGATTGCGGGACTTGAAGATATTTCGGAAGGCGAACTTTTCATAGACGAAAAGTATATGAATAACGTTCAACCTAAGGATAGAGATATAGCAATGGTTTTCCAAAACTACGCATTATATCCCCATATGTCAGTTTACGAAAATATGGCGTTTGGTTTAAGACTTCGTAATATGCCAAAAGAAGAAATAGACGAAAGGGTACACGAAGCGGCAAGAATTTTAGGTTTGGAACAATATTTAAAGAGAAAACCGAAAGCTTTATCCGGTGGACAAAAGCAAAGGGTTGCGCTAGGAAGAGCAATCGTAAGAGAACCGAAAGTATTCTTACTAGACGAACCGCTTTCCAACTTAGACGCTAAACTTCGTGCTTCGATGAGAACGGAAATCACGAAATTACACCAAAGATTAGGAACAACCTTTATTTACGTTACGCACGACCAAGTAGAAGCAATGACGATGGGTACTAGAATAGTCGTTATGAAAGACGGACTTATTCAACAAGTAGATACGCCTATTCACTTATTCGATTATCCTGCGAACTTATTCGTTGCGGGCTTTATAGGAACGCCCCAAATGAATTTCTTTGATGCTAAATTAGTTGGCGAAAATAATAAAGTTTACGTTGAATTTGAAAATGCGAAAGTTGAACTTACGCAGAATATGGTTAGTAGAATAATAAATATCGACGATTACGTTAATACCGATAAGCCTATCGTATTCGGCGTACGTCCCGAAAATTTGAACGATGACGAAGAAACCATTGCTAAATCTAACAATATGACCATAGAAGTTAGGGTTGACCAGTTAGAAAGATTAGGAGCTGAAACTCTACTTTACTGCAAATTTGAATTAGAAGATAATAACGACGTTATCGGCGAAGGAGCTAAAAAACCGTTAATTGCAAAAGTTGACGGAAGAAGCACGACTTCGCAAGGCGAAATTATTAAACTTGCGTTAGGTGTAGATCACTGCCATATGTTCGATAAAGATACCGAACTTTCTATTTTAGAAGGTGAAGGAACAAAGGCTTACGTTCCCGAATATAACAATGCGAAACTTGCTCAACAAGCATTAGAAGAACAAGAAGCTTTGGCTAACGCAAAAAGCAAAAAGAAGAAAAAAGACTAATTTGCGGTCATAAAAAACTACACGCAAAAACTAATTTCAAAAGAAAAATTATTTAAAGCTGTATTTTTTTTACAGCTTTAAATTTTTTATGTAAACGTTTAAAATCAATAAAATATTTTTGATATATCACAATTATTTTTAAAATTTTAAAAAAACATTATAAAATATAAGTTTTTTAATTAGCGATATTTCGCAAAAGGAGAAATATGTGGGACCAAATTCTCGATATATTACTAGACACTTTAAAGGTGTTTCCCGCAATGTTTCTCGTGTACGTGATAATAGAGTTATTCGAACATAAAGTTAGCATATTTAAAAACGGAAAGTTTTTAAAAACGCCCGTTTCGCCTTTATACGGAGCGATAGCAGGAATTATACCGCAATGTGGTATAAGCGTAATGGCTTCTAAGCTATACGAAAAAAAGTTAATAAAGGTAGGAACGCTTTTTGCTGTTTTTATCGCCACTAGTGACGAGGGAATAACGGTGCTATTATCTAACGGCAAATGGTTTGCGCTACTATTTTTAATAATTTTTAAATTTGTGTTAGCGTGTTTATGCGGATTTTTGATAAACGCGTTTGCAGACAATATTGTAAACGACGAAGACGAAATATTCGAACATAAAGAAGTATGCGCGCATTGTCATCACGAACACGAACATAAAAAGGAAAACTTTTTTCAAAAATATCTTTTAGTGCCGTTAAAACATTCTTTAGTAACGCTGTTGTTTATTTTATGCGTAAACGCGGTGTTTGGCTTGTCCTTTTATTTTATAGGGGAAGACAGAGTTTTAAACTTTATGAAAGGTACAAAATTTTATCAACCGTTTATAGTTTCTTTAATAGGTTTAATACCTAATTGCGCTTCTAGCGTACTTATAACGCAGTTATACGTTTCAAAAGGTATTACTTTTGCAAGTATGTTTGCGGGACTTGTATGTAACGCAGGCGTAGGACTTGCAATATTGTTTAAAGATACTAAAAACTTAAAAAGAAACGTAATAATTACTGTTTCATTATATTTAATTGCAGTTTTTGTCGGGGTAATTTTAACTTTTATTCCGCTGGCAGTTTAAATTTACTAAAATTATTAGCCCGAAATTTCGGGCTAATTTTAAAATAAGAAAAATGGAAGAATACGAAATAATTTTAAACAAATTTAAAAAACAATTTAAAACCGACGTAAGTGTATATTTAGCTAGTGAGCATATTTATTCGACGGGTAAAATTTTAGATTTTAATGGAAATACTACGGTTGAAATTTGCTTAAAAGGGGAAAAATATACGTTAGTTATTGGAGGCGTTGGCGAAAATCAAAAACAGTACGCAAATTTTTTACAATTTTTATTTTCGGGCGAAAAGCTAAGCGCCGATAGTAAAACCGACGTTATAATAAAAACTTTATACGGTGAAAAATTACCTTTAAAAACGTATGAAAAATATGGATTAAATATAAAAGATTGCGTAGTTTTAATAATAGAAAATAACAATGAAAATACGGCAATTTTAAATTTTTTAAATTACTATAATAAAGAAAATAGTTTTAATTTAATTTTAGACGGTAACATCGTTTGTATTTTTTCCTGTAAATTTGCGGATTATTTATCAATTAGTAAATACGCCGACGTTTTAAGGGAAGCGCTAAAAGAAGAGCTCGGTTTTTATTGTAAAATAGTAATAGGTGGCGTTGTGGAAAATTTTTGCGACGTATCCGTTTCTTACAAACAAGCGTTGGCAATATTAAATCAATCGGAATTTCTTACCGAAAAAAACGTATATTCTTATCCCGATTTTTTGCCTTTTAAAATTTTAAATAATTTAACCGAAGCGGAAAAAAATTCGTTGATAAATTCGTATAATTTTTATTTGAAAGATAAAGTTTTACTTGAAACTGCCGATGAATTTTTAAACAGCGATTTAAACGTTTTAAGAGCTTCTAAAAAACTTTACGTTCATAGAAATACTTTGTATTATAGGCTTAACAAAATTGAAAAAATAACAGGATTAGACGTAAAAAGATTTTCCGACGCATTGACTTATAGATTATTGTCTTTAATAGTGAAAATAAAGGAGAAAGACGATGAAAACTAAAAAAAAGATATTTCTTTCTATATTTAGCGTAATATTAGCTTTGGCTCTTTCTCTTGGCGGATTTTTCGTTGGGAGAGCTGTTTATTCCGATAAAGAACTTAGAAGAGTTAAGTTTATTTTAGATACTTATCACAAATATTATTACGAAGAAAGCGACGACTATTTGTCGGAGTTAGTTCATGGTTTAATGGATAATAACAGCGATTTTTTTACTAAATCGGAATATGAAAAATTTTACTCGACGAGTAGCGGAAAAAGAAATTCTATAGGCGTTTCGGTTGATAGTGAGTTAAACGTTGTAAAAGTAGCATATAATTCTCCTGCGGAAGAGCAAGGGGTAGAAACGGGCGGAAAAATAATTAAAGTCGACGGAGTTAGCGTAGAAAGTATAGAAGAAATAAACAATGCGATAAGCGGGAAAACTGTTGCGACCTATACTATTTTATACGGAACGCAAGAAAAAGAATTTACTTTGTCTAATAAAGAATTTACCGAAACTTTCGTTAAGTATTACGACGGCGAAAACGAATACGGTTTTGGAGGAGAAAAAATCGAACTTATAAAAAAAGCAACGTCAACCGTAAACGGGAAGACTTTGCCTAGCGGATATTCATATTTAAAATACGTTTCTTTTATGGGCGCGGATATCAATTCAAGCGGTTGGGAAAAAAATTTATCTTCTTCCGTAGGGCAGTTTATGAAAGCCTTGGAAGTTTTTCAAAATTCTTCTAACAAAAAGCTTATAATAGATTTAAGGGATAACGGGGGCGGTTACGTAGAAGCGATGCGTTATTTAATCGCAAACTTTATAGGCGACGAAAACGGCAAAAAGCTTACCGTTCAGAAAAACAACTATAAAAATCGTCAAGAAGAAATAAAAAGTTACGAAACTAAAAGTCAAGATTACGATATAGAAAAAATAATAGTGCTTGCAAATTCTTCTACGGCGTCTGCGTCGGAAGCGTTTATCGGGGCGTTGCTCGATTACGACAAAAATAATAAAGTAAGCGTAGTTGTAGAGTATAATCAATCAAGATGCGATTTTTCAACTTACGGCAAAGGCACAATGCAAGATTTTATTTTTAATGGCGACAAGGAAGTCGTAAAACTCACGGTTGCAAAAATATGTTTTCCCATAAGCGAAACTTGCATAGATAAAAAAGGCATTTCTAAAAAAGTTTCGGATAAAGTTATAAACTCTGTAAACGCCGAAAATCAACGTATAGACGCACTTTCTTACGTTTGCGAGAATTTTTAAATGAAAAAAGCGATTAAATAAAAGAGTATTCGCATACTTTTCATGTAAAATTTTTTTAGTTTTATTTATAGAATTAAAAATTATTTAATTAAACGTTATTTGTTCAATTTTTTTTAAAATTTATCTATTTAAGTAACTATATAAACAAGTTTTTATTTCCCCTGTGGCAATATTGTCCAAAGGGGAAACTTTTTTTACTTTTCTTTTTTGTTCGCCTTTATTTTTTTTTGAAGAAAAAAATTTTATCGCAAGGGGTAAAAACGTTTGAATATCGATTTTGCCGTTAGAAATATTGTCTATCATGTCTTCTGTCAAACAAGATAAAATATCATGTCCCACGCCTAATTCTTTTAAAAGGGATATAACCTGTTTAATATCTACGTTTTTAAGCAGTCCGTTAAGTTTAGAATTATTGTTTTTATTCAAGAATAAATACAAACCTATTAAAAGGGGTAAAATTTTCATATAAAAAAATCCTTAACAATATATTATATGGTAGCATAAAGTAATATGTAAAGAGGTGTTTTATGGGAAGTTTTAGCGATTACGTCAATTCTAACGAAACCGAAAAGGTTTGTGGCAACGAAAATAAAGCGATGGAAATATTAAAAAGCGTAAGCAGTCGGTACGAAGGGGCAAGCGAATCAGAAATGCTTAAAGCCATTATTTCCGAAGCCGAAAAAAGCAGGGCGAACGGAACGCTTACAGATAAAGATTTAGATTCGTTTTTTAATATGCTTTCGCCGATGTTAAATTCCGGTCAAGTAAAACGACTTGAAAAAATTATTGCAAAGCTAAAAAAGGGTAAATAATTAGCTTAAAATTTCTTTTAAAGCAAAAATCAATTTATTTACTTCTCGTTTAGTATTAAACGGGGAAAAAGAAATTCTCGTAAGACCGCCGTCGTCGGTTTTTAAAAATTTATGTAGTAACGGCGCGCAGTGAAATCCCCCGCGTGTTGCAACGTCGTATTTTTCGGATAGCGTTTGGGATAGCGTTATCGAATCTATTTTCGTTTCAAAAGCCACTATGCCGAATTCGTTAGGCTTGGAGTATATTTTTACGGGAAGTTCTTTTAATTTATCTATTAAAACGCTCGTCAGTTCGATTAGCGTTTTTTTAGAGCTGGATAAGTTTTGTTTAGTGTAAATTACGCCTTCGTATAAAGAACATATTGCGGGAACGTTAAGCGTTCCCGCTTCTAGTTTTTCGGGATAACTTGTCGGAACGGGTAAAAAAGTTTCGCTACCGCTTCCGCCAAAGGTAACTGGGGATAAATCTACGCTTTTATTAAAAACTAAAATTCCAACGCCCATAATCGTATTTAACGTTTTGTGCGGAGCTACGGCAAGCATATCTATACCTTTACTCATATCAAGCTCTTTGTGTCCGCAATATTGCGCCCCGTCAATTAAAATTTTTATTCCGCTTCCCTTTATATCTTCGATAAGAGCTTCGAAATCGAAAAGTTTTCCCGTAACGTTGGAAACGGGAGATAAGGCTATTAAACGGGTTTCGGGACGAATAAGTTTAGTTATGTCTTTTATGGTTAGTTCTTTATCGGGGGCAGAAGGGTAAGCTACGCTTAAATCTATTACGCCCGTTTCTTTAAGATGAAAAAGTGGTCTTAACACGCTGTTATGGTCTTGAAAGGTCGTAATAACGTGGTCGGATTTTTTGCAAAAACCTAAAATTGCCATATTTAAAGCTTCCGTACAGTTTTTAGTAAAAATTACTCTAGATAAATCATCTGCGTTAAAAAATTTACAAATTTCTTTTCTTGCTTTATAAACGAACTCTTCCGCCGTTAAAGAAAGTTTGTGTCCGCTTCTTCCCGCGTTGGCGTTTAAATAATTTATCGCGTATATTGCCGATTGAATTGCATAGTAAGGCTTAAATCCGCCCGTTGCCGAATTGTCAAAATATATCATTCACGAAATTTCCTATATTATAATATATATATTTTAGAAGTGGTTTATATGCAAAAAACGTAGGAAAAAAGTTTTACATACAAAGGAGAAAAAAATGCCATCTTATTTCGTAATAATTCGTTCAAAAGCTCAACTAATGAATTTTATCGACGTTATGAACTCTTACGGCTTTTATGCTACCGTAACTTCTTTACCCAAAGAAGCTAAACTCGGTTGCGGATTGTCAGGTGCAATAAACGGTCAAGACGTAGCCAAAGCGTATAAAATTATTTCTTATTACAAGTACGATTCTTACTATGGAATATTTTCTTTTGATAAATATAGAAAAAAATTAGTAAGAGTTTATTAAATAATTGTTATTTAAGCCCGTTTATGTTAAAATACTTTATAAGAAGTAAATTTTAAACAAGTTTAAAATTTGCGCATACGCACCGCAAAGATAAATCTTTACACTTCTTATTTGAAATTTCTTCAATTTTGCTTGAATATACCTATTATATATTCAGACAAAATTTCAGATAACTTAAACGGGTAAAATTATGAATAAGGGAACAAGCGAAAAAATAATCGAAAAACTTGCGTTGGCTTTTCCCGACGCTAAACCCGAATTAGTTTTTAATTCGGAGTACGAATTGCTGGTTGCGGTAATATTATCAGCTCAATGTACGGATAAAAGGGTAAATCAAGTAACGCAAAATCTTTTCAAAGATTACAATACCCCCGAAAAAATGATAAAACTATCGGTAAAAGAGTTAGCGGAAATAATTCGCCCGTGCGGACTTAATAATTCAAAAGCTCGGCACGTACTTAGCGCAAGCGAACAAATTATTAAAGAATATAACGGAAAGGTACCTAGCGATTTTAATAAATTAAAATCTTTACAAGGAGTAGGACAAAAAACGGCGAACGTGGTTTATGCGGTTGCGTTCGGCGGGGACGCGATAGCGGTCGATACTCACGTTTTTAGGGTAAGCAATAGATTAGGGCTTACGCATAGCAAAAACGTAACTGAATGCGAAGAGCAATTAAAGCAAATAATAGATAAAGACAAATGGAGTAAAACGCATCATTATCTTATATTTTTAGGGAGAAAAATCTGCAAGGCGAGAAAACCTCAATGCAGTATTTGTCCCGTTAAAGATTTATGCAAAAAGGAGGGTATATGTTCGTAGATAAAGAATATATCTATATAAAATCAGGCGACGGCGGAGACGGAATGACGTCTTTTATGAGATATAAAGGGGTTGCAAACGGCGGACCCGACGGCGGGGACGGCGGAAACGGCGGAGCTATAATTTTTAGGGGAAATTCTCAAAAAACGAGTTTGTTAGAATTTCAATTTAAGCATAAATATAACGCCGAAAACGGTGCGAAAGGCGGTACGAATAAGTGCTTTGGCAAAAACGGAGAAGATTTATATATAGACGTTCCGCTCGGAACGGTCGTAAAAGACGGCGTGAGTGGGGAAATTCTTTGCGATATTTATAAAGACGGACAAACCGTTAAAATTATGGAAGGCGGTTTGGGCGGAAAGGGCAACGTACATTTTTGCACTAGCAGAAGGCACACTCCGCATTTTTCTCAAAAAGGCGAAAAAACCGAAAAGAAAAAACTTATTTTGGAGCTTATGACAATTGCCGATGTAGGTTTAGTCGGATTTCCTAACGTTGGAAAAAGTTCTTTACTTTCTAAAATATCGGGGGCTAAACCGAAAATAGCAAATTATCATTTTACCACGCTTTGCCCAAATCTCGGCGTTGTTCAAAGATACGACGATAGTTTTGTGGTTGCCGATATTCCCGGTTTAATAGAAGGGGCTAGTAGCGGACAAGGGTTAGGTTTTGACTTTTTAAGGCATATAGAAAGAACCAGAATGATAGTTCATGTTATAGATATTTCTGAAAGTGAAGGAAGGGACGCTTACGAAGATTATTTAAAAATCAATAACGAATTATCTTCTTATAGCCCGAAATTAGGCGCGTTAAAACAAATAGTTTGCTTAAATAAATGCGATTTATTTTCCGCAAAAGAAAATGCCGATGCTTTTGAAAAAAAATTAAACGGCAAAGTACAGATTTTTAGAACTTCCGCTTTAACGGGGCAAGGTGTAAAAGAGTTGTTGGACGCGGTATACGCTATGCTTAAAACTTTACCGCCCGCAGAACCTTTAATTTACGAACCCAAAGTATTCGAACATAAAAAACAAACTAGCTTCGAAGTGCATAAAGACGAAGACGGAGTATTTTTCGTTACGGGTAGTTTGGTTGATATGTTATGTAGAAACGTAGTTTTAGACGATATGGATTCTATGAGTTATATGCAAAAAACCTTGCGTGAAAGGGGAGTAATAAAAGAACTTAGAAAGCAAGGCGCAAAGGACGGCGATACCATAGTAATGGGCGAAATGGAATTTGAATTTGTAGATTAGGAGAAATATGTTAAATAGTAAACAAAGAAGTAAACTAAGGAGCTTAGCTCAAACGGAAGAACCTATCGGACAAATAGGAAAGGGCGGAATATCGGAAGCGCAAGTTAAAAGCTTTTCGGACGCCATAAAGAAAAGGGAGCTTATTAAAATTACGGTTTTAAACAATACAGAAGACGACGCTTTTACGCTTGGAGAAAACTTAGCAAATAGTTTACAAGCGGAATTAGTGGAAGTTATAGGACACAAAATCGTACTCTATAAACCTAACAAGGATAAACCGAGCGAAAAAAGAATAAAAATTTAGTAATTGTTTGGTTGGTTTAAGTTATTTATTTTTTAAATCGCAATAAAAATGCGGAAAATAACACGTGTGTTTAAAGCGTAAAGTTAAAAAGTGTAATATTAAATAAATTATTGAGTTTAAATAAAGTATAAAATTTCAAAGTGAGAAAATTTTAATATTTAACACCCCGAAGATTTTTCTTTTAGAAAAATCTTCGGGGTGTAGTTTTATTATTTAAAAGTATTTTAAATTTAAAAATCGTTTGTTTCGTTAAAATTATTTTTACAAAAAAAATTTAAGAAATTTAAAAATTCACTTATTTTTCTTTGTTTCCTTGTTAAATAGGGCTTTACCGATTTTTCCGATTTTCCCGAAAGCGTTGGAAATATTTCCTGCTATTCCGTTTTTTAATACGTTACCCGTTGCTTGGACGGTGTTTATACCAAAAGTTTCGTCAACTACGTCTATGGTTTCTTTTATTTTATCCGCGCTCCTTTGAATAATGGTTTTTCCTGTCAACAATTTATTTGTCGCATTAACAAAGTTATGTAAGTCGCTTTTAGAAAAAAACTCAACTTCTAATTCTGTTTCTAACAAATAAATTTCCACAAGTTTTCCGTTTGGCTTTACTTGCGGTTTGCCTTCGTACATTTTTATCGATTGGATAGGATAGACTAAAACGGCAACTTCTTCTTTTGGTAATTCTTCATTATTTTTGATGATAGCAATTAGATTTAAATTTGTTAAAATTAGTTCGCTATTCCCTTTTTTATCTTTTACTATTACGTTTTTTTTAAATAGTACTACTTCGTCTTCTCTTAGTTTATAATTTTCCATAAATCCCCATTATTATCCTAAATATTATTTATAAAATTTCGCAAATGACGTACGTTTAAAAGTTATAGCAAACTAATTACTATTTTTAAAAAGATAAGTTTTTAAATTCCGTTATTTTAAAATATGTACCGTACCGCAATAACGACATTTAATTCTTTGGTTTTTGTATCCTATTAAAGGGTTACCGCACCCGGGACATTTTATAGATACGTTTTCCTTTTTTGCTTCTATTTCCAAATTTTTTTTGTTAAAAAGGCGTTTAATTGCGTTAATCATTGCGTCAAATATTTCTCCGATTTTTTCAATAAAAGACGAACTTATTTCTACGTTTTCCGCTTCCGTTCCGTTTATTTGGTTGCAAATTTCATTAGCGAATTTTAACGCAACTTTATTTACTTTGCCTTTCGATGAAAAGCCGTACTCAAAACTTAAAGTTAAATTTTCGTCCGCTAGTTGTACAAGTAATTCCCATTTTTTATATTCGGAATTATTTTTAACGCTGACTTGCGGGATTTCGTTTAAAAGCTTAACTTGCGATAAAGGGTATTTTAGTATAATATCCTTTTTTTTAATAAACCCTTTTGAACTAACGACTATTAAATTTATATTAGTTAAAATTAACTCGTCAATACGTTTATTATTTAAATAAACGTTATCGCAATTATTTAAAATTGTTTCGTCCGTCGGTAAATTTAATTCTGCATTTGTCATAAGTCAATATTTGCTTTTTTATCTAGTAATAAAAATATTTTAATATTTTTCAAATTAAATGTCAAACAAATAAGTAGGTATACCTACATATTTTTATTTTTTCTTTTGATACTATTTAGGTAGATATAAATACTTATTTAAATATACCTGTTTGGAGAAAGACATGAATATTTGTAAAGCGGTGAAGTTAAGAATTTCAAATTTATTACTTGAAAAAAATATGACTCTTTATAGGCTTGAACAAAAGTCGGGGATTTTACACGGAACAATGATGTGTATTATGAACGAGAGAAATAAAAACGCTACTTTGAAAACGATTTTTCAGCTTGCTCGTGGGTTTGACATAAGTTTTTTAGAATTTTTAAACGACAAATTATTTACCGACGAAGATTTAGAAATAGATTAAAGCTTTATTTTTACTTTTAATTTTTTGTTCTAAAAATTTAACACCCCGAAGATTTTTCTTTTAGAAAAATCTTCGGGGTGTAGTTTTATTAAATTTTATACTACAAAAACGTAATTTTATAAAATACAAAACTAATTTTTTAAAGAAATATATAATTAGTAAACGAACTTAATTAAATATTAGTTTTGTAATATTTAAAAAGTAATTTATAAATAAAAAACAAGGCGTTAAACGACTTATAGGCTTATATCCGCTATATCGTCAAACTTTGCGTTTATATAAGAGCAAAGTTCAAGCGGGTTTAATTGTACTTGATGCCCGACTTTTCCTGCCGAAACGCAAATGTTATCGAAAAGTTGAGCCGTTTCGTCAATTACGGTTGTAAAAGGTTTTTTCATTCCGATAGGGGAGCAACCGCCGTGGATATAGCCCGTTAAAGGTAAAAGCTCTTTTTGTTTAATCATTTCTACGCTTTTAACCCCAACCGATTTAGAAGCTTTTTTTAAATTGAGAGTGCTGTTGACGGGTATTACGAATATAAAGTGTTCGTTTGTGTTAGCTACCGTTACCAAAGTTTTAAAAACCGAGTTTTCGTCTTGGTTTAACAGTTTTGCCACGCTTTTTCCGTCCGTAACCGTTTTATCGTACTCGTAAGACGAGTAGGGGATTTTGGCTACGTCTAATAATCTCATAACGTTAGTTTTTTCCATAATAAACAAGATTTAAAATTATTTATGTTCTTTTACAAATTCTTCTATTAAATCAAGCGCCTTTTTCAAAGCGTTCATAGAGTAAGCGTAACTTATTCTTATGTAGTTACATTTTCCTTCTACGAACGCAGACCCCGGCACTACCGCAACCGATTTTTCGTTTAAAAGTTTTTCGGTAAATTCGTCGCCGTCCATATTTAATGCGGAAACGTCGGGGAAAGCGTAAAAAGCTCCCTTTGGCTCGAAACATTTTAATCCCATAGAATTTAGCCTTGATACGACGTATCTTCTTCTAACGTCGTATTCGCTAGTCATTTCTTCTACCGAACTAAACCCGTCCGAAAAGCTTTGTTCTAACATTGCTACGCCCGCGTATTGACTTACGGAAGGAGCGCAAATAATTCCGTACTGATGTATTTTTTTAACGACTTTAATTATTTCTTCGGGGGCGAGCATAAAGCCTAATCTCCAACCCGTCATTGCAAACGCCTTAGAAAATCCGTTTATAACGATACATCTTTCTTGCATATTCTCTAAACTTGCTATGGAGCAATGTCTTTGTCCGTAAGTGAGCTCGCTATATATTTCGTCCGAAATAACGAATAAATCGTGTTTTAAAATTACCTTAGAAATTTCTTCCAACTGTTCTTTGGTCATAATCGCGCCCGTAGGATTGTTTGGGTATGGCAAAATTAAAACTTTGGTTTTTGGAGTAATATTCTCTTCCAAAGATTTAGCCGTAAGCGAAAAATTATTTTCCGCAACGCAGTTTACTCCTATCGGAACACCGCCTGCAAGCGTTATGCAAGGCGCGTAAGAGACGTATGAAGGAAGCGGAACTAAAACTTCGTCCCCATAAGATACTAATGCACGTAAAGAAATATCTATTGCTTCGCTTGCGCCTACCGTGATTAAACACTGTTTATCATTGTATTTTAAATTATAGCGTTGCTGATAATAATCGCAACAAAGTTGCCTTAACTTAACAAGTCCTGCATTTCCCGTATATTGCGTATAACCCTTTTTAATCGTTCTTATAGCGGTATCTCTTGCAATCCAAGGCGTGTCGAAATCGGGTTCGCCTACGCCTAAGGAAATAACGTCGTCGCGTTCGGCAACGATGTCGAAAAACTTTCTTATTCCGCTAGGTTTTATATTTTTTGCGGTCGGGTTTAAAAATTTTGAATAATCCATTTTTACTCGTGAATAACTAAACGACGGTTATCGTCGTCAGTCATTATAACTCCGCCTTCTTTGTATTGTTTCATTATAAAATGAGTGGTCGTTCCCGCAACTCCGTCTATGGTGGAAAGTCTTTCGCTTACAAATAGCGATACGTCCCTTACGGTTTTGCTTTCAAGCTGAATACATAAATCGTAAGTTCCGCTCATTAAATAAACGGATTTAACTTCGGGGAGATTATAAATTTCGCTTGCAATTGCGTCAAAACCGCTTCTTGCTTGCGGAGTGCATTTAACTTCTATTAACGCGTCAACAAAGTCTTCTCCCGTTTTTTCGGTGTTTACGATTGCCGAATATTTAACTATTATACCTTTTTTTTCTAACGAAGAAATAGTTTTTGCAACGGTTTCTTCATCACTTGCAAGCATTACCGCTAATTGAGAAGCGGTATATCTTGCGTCTTCTTTAAGTAAGTTTAAAATACTTTTTTCAAGTTTAGTCATAATTTCTCCTATTTACTTAAAAGCTCTTCGTCCGTGTTTATTTTAATTTTTCCGAGAAGAGTAGTGAATAATCTTAGTAAAGGGAAGTTAAGTTGAATCATACAAAGTACAATCAGCAAATATTTCCAATTGTCGTCTTGCGTAATTGTAATTTTTGCAAGTCCGAAAACTTTTTGTAAGCAAAACGCCCATATCAAAGAAAGTATTAAAATAGCACTGTATAGTATTCCCCTATATAAGTCTATAGGTTCGCAAACCCTATATAAATAGACCATTCCGCCGAAAGTTATCAAATAAACTTGCATAGTTTCTTTTATATCGTCGGGGATAGTAAGACCTATATATTTCGTTATAATTTGCAATGCGTAAATATTAAATACTAAAATTAAAGCTCCCGGCAATGCGTTAGAAAATACTTTTTGTAAAAAGCTTCCTTTAACCCGATTGTTATTAGGTTGCAGTGATAAGAAGAACGAACCCATACCTATTACTAGGAATTCTAAAGCTATCATCTTTCCCGTCGTGAACGGATAAGCAACTTGCGAACAAATGGAAATTAACGCGAATATTAGCGTAAACAGCGTTTTCATAAGGTATAAAGAGCTTGATTGTTGAATGTTGTTTATAACCCTTCTTCCTTCTTTAACTACTAACGGCATAGAGTTAAAGTTATTGTCCATAAGCACCAAATGGGCGATATTTCTAGTTGCGTCGCTACCCGAAGCTACGGTGATAGAACAATCGGATTCTTTCATCGCTAAAATATCGTTTACGCCGTCGCCCGTCATTGCAACGGTGTGACCTTGCGCTTTTAGCGCTTTAACCAAAACCGCCTTTTGTTCCGGCGTAACTCTGCCAAATACCGTGTATTTAGTTGCTATTTCAAACACTTCTTTATTGTTTAATCCGTCTAAGTTTATAAACGCTTCGCTGTGTTCTACGCCTGCTCTTTTGGCAATTTCGGAAACCGTAATGGGGTCGTCGCCCGAAATTATTTTAATCATAACTCCGTTATCTTTAAACCATTTAATAGTTTTTATTGCATCCGCCCTTATGTTGTCGTTTAAAATTATCAACGCCATAGGTTTTAAGTTGGCAGGAGCTTTATCGGATGTCATTTCTAGGGGAGAATGTGCTAAAAGCAGTACTCTTGCACCTAACATCATATTTTGCTGAATTATAATTCTTATTTTGTTCGGCAGATTTTTCATTACGAAATCGGGTGCGCCTAAAACGAAAGTCCCGTAATCTATAAAAGATACTGCGGAATATTTTCTATCGGACGAGAACGGCAATGTTTTCTTTGGCGACATAGCCGAGCTTAAATCGAAATATTCGTTTAAAGCAATACTCGTCATATTGTTATCTCTCAATGCATTTTGCATAGAACCTACGATATCTCTTAAAGGCATAATTGTCGGAGTTAATTGAACTACGCTACTAACGTTCATGTGTCCGTCCGTAATCGTTCCGGTTTTATCTAGACACAATACGTCTATTCTCGCAAGCATTTCAAGCGAATACATATCTTGAACCAAGGTGTGTTTTTTACTTAACCTTATAACTCCAACGGCAAGAGCCATAGAAGTTAATAAAAACATTCCCGAAGGTATCATTCCTATTACTACGCTTACAGTTTGCGGTACCGCTTTTTGTAGAATTTCAAATTTAGTGGCGTTTGCCATTTCAGCTGTTTTTGAAATAACGGCGTAGTTTACTATGCCCATTAAAGCCGATACGGGTATTATCAATAACCCTACGGTTTTAATAATGGTGTTCATAGTGTTTAGTAGTTGAGAAGAAGATTTTTTAAATTTCTTTGCTTTTGCGGATAATCTTTGAATATAACAGTCGTCACCGATGCGGTCTATTCTAATGTAACAAGAACCGCTTGAAATATAAGTTCCCGCATAAACCTTATCGCCTACGGACTTTTTAACCGCTACCGATTCGCCCGTCAGTAAAGATTCGTTTACGTCGGCTTCTCCCGAAATTACAACGCTGTCGCAGGGGATTTGGTTTCCGGTAGTTAATAATACTACGTCGTTTAAAACTAAGTCTTTGGTTTGAATTTCTATTTGAACTCCGTTTCGCACGACTTTGGACATAGGTACTTTAACAAGCGATAGTTTTTCTACCGTTATTTTAGAGCGAATCTCTTGAATAATTCCTATTGTAAGGTTAATAACGTAGACTATTACAAATAGGAAGTCTGTAAAGTTAGAGTCTTTTACCAAGCTTAACGCTATTACGCATAGTACGCACAATAAGTTAAAAAACGTAAAAAGGTTTCCGCAAAGAATTTGAGCGTAAGATTTAGAATATTTATTTTTAACTAAATTCGTCAAACCTTCCGCTTGTCTTTTTTCTATCTGAGAAGTCGTTAGACCTTCCGTTTGAGTAGGGGTATACTGTTCTATTTTAGTATACTTTTCGTCGGTCGTATCTATAATTTCTTTGGTTTCCAAAAGAATACGTAGTTGCTTTTCTTTTTCTTTTTGGCGTTTTAACTCTAACTTTTGCTTTCTTTTAAATTGCTTTAAAGTAAGTATCGGTTCGTCTTCTTTTTTCTCTTCGGGTTCTAACGGAACGCTTACGGGAATAGCGGGAGCAACTAATTTTTTGCTAGTATACTTTCTTTTAGGGTTTGTATTTTCACTTTTTCCCGTTTTGACCGAGTTTTCGGTCGATTCTTCCGAAACGCTATTTTCGTCTAAAATATTCGTTATATATAAACTTTCTTTTTGTTTTGCTGATTTAGTTTTTTTCGAACTCTCGCCTTTTTCGTTTAAGACGTTTATATTTAATTGGTTTTCGTTAGTTTGATTTTTCGTTATATCTTCCGTTGTAAACGCTTGTTCGGCAGTATTGCTTAAAGAGTTTTGCGTAGTTTTTCTGCGTGTTCTCTTTGCAGGAGTTTTTTCGTTTGTTGTATTTTCTTTCGAATTTAAAACGTTTTCATTTTCAAACGAAACGGTAGACTCGGTTTTGTTGTTCGTTTCGGATAAATTTTTCTCCGTTGTTTCTTTAAGAACGGTGTTTTTCGATTCTGTGTCCGCCATTAAATTTCTCCTTTATACTCTTTAAATAATAAATATAGAAATATAATAACACTTATGAATTTTTTTTTCAATTATTTTAAAGTATTTTTAGTTTTTTTGTTGAAAAAATTACTCTATACGTCAATAAAAGCTGAAAAGTTTTTGCGTTGTTCTTGACATAAAGATAGAAAAAGAATAAAATATCGGTATGGTAAAATATGGTTTAGATTTAGATAAGTATGCGGAAATCATAATCCGTTACGGATTAAACGTTCAAAGGGGACAAGAAGTAGTAATTTCTTCGCCCGTAAACGCATACGAATTCGTTAGAGTAATTACTAAAAAAGCATACGAACTCGGTAGCGGAAAAGTAACCGTTTTTTATGACGACGACGAAATTTTACGAAATAACTTTTTGTTCGATTCCGAAGACGTAATAAGGCAAGTGCCCGAATACGTAAAGATGCAAAAAAAGTATATAGTAGATTCTAAGTCGTGCTATTTAGGTATAATATCGGACGACCCTTGCGTCTTCGAAGGGGTGGACGCCAAGAGAATCGCTGAAAGGCAAAAAGCCATAGTAAAAGCTTGTCCCGAGTACAGAAAAGCTTTGGACAATAACGAAACCAGATGGTGTTTAGTCGCTTATCCCGAAAAACACTGGGCAGAAACGGCGTTTAACGGCGAAAAAGACGCTATGACGCGCTTAGGCAGTAAAATTTCTCAGGCGATGTGGTTGGACTGCGACGACGTAGAGCAAAAATGGAAAAATCACGTTGAAAATTTAAAGAGAAGAAGTAAAATTTTAAACGAAGCACAAATAGTTAAATTCCATTATAAAAATTCGTTAGGTACGAATTTTGAAATTTCTATGCCTGACAAATATATTTTTAGCGGAGCCAACGACGTGGGGACTTTGGACGGAGTTGACTTTATTGCAAATATGCCCACGCAAGAAGTATTTTCTTCCCCCGACAAAAACACCGCGCAAGGAAAATTAGTTGCGTCTTTGCCGTTAGTTAGAAACGGAGTTATAATAGATAAATTTTATTTCGTTTTCGATAAAGGTAAAGTCATAGATTTCGGCGCGGAAAAAGGCGAAGACACGTTGCGTGAAATTTTAAACGCGGACGAAGGAATGAAAAGATTGGGCGAAATTGCCTTAGTCGGATATAATTCTCCCATAAGGCAAACGGGAACTCTTTTTTACGAAACGTTATTCGACGAAAACGCTTCTTGCCATTTTGCGCTAGGGAAAAGTTTTTCTTCGGCGTATCAAGGAGGAACAAAAATGAGTAAAGAAGAACTAAAAAAAGTCGGTTTAAACGACAGCGTAAATCACGTTGACTTTATGGTCGGCACTTCCGATTTGGAAATTATCGCAACAAAAAAAGACGGAAGCAAAATGATTATATTTAAAGACGGCGATTGGGCTTTTTAAGGAGTAAAATGAAAGATTACGAATATCTTATAGAATTAAAAGACGAACAAAAACAGACCGTAAAAGAAAAAATAGAGCTTTTAGAAAAAGTTAAAGGCGTGGAAATATTTTACGACGACGGTCAAGAAAGAATAAAATATACTTTGGACGATGCTACCGACGAATACGGAGTTTTTGTAAACGTTTGCGAAATCGTGCAAGACGCGGGCGGTGAAATAGGATTTTTAGGAGATAAAACAATAACCGTTCAAGCGGAAGAGAGTTCGGAAGGAGATACGTTGCAAGATAGTAAATCGCAAGACGAATGTCAAAGCGTTCAAACGGTAAAACAGGCGAAAGAAAAAGAGAAAAGGAAAAAAAGAGCTTTCGAATCCGACAGTTATATAAGACTTGCCGAAATTGTCGTTGCGTTCGTAGTGTATTTAATTTTCGGACTTAATAAAGTCGTTCCGGCGTGTATTTGTATTGCGCTCGTTGCCTACGAAATTATTTACGACGCGTTTTGCGATTTAAGCAAGAAAAAATTTACCGATAACGTTGCCGTTTCGCTAACGCTGGTACTACTTGCGTTCGGGGCAAATTTTAATACGGCTTTTATAACCGCTAGCGTTTTTTCTTTAATAAAAATAGGCAATACGGAATTGATAAAATTCGTAAAACGCAAAAATTTTCCGTATATTTCGTGTGAAAAATTAAACGTAAACGGAAGCAACACAGACTATAAAACCGTAAAGGCAGGCGACGAAGTCTTTTTAACTAAATTAGCTTCTTTTAAAGGTGAACTTATAGATAGTCAAGCCGTAATCGTGGTGGACGGACAAGAAAAAACGGTAAACAAAGGCGAAATAATTCCTTTCGGAGCAAAAATTAAAGGTAAAGGAATTTTGGTAAAGTCGCTTGAAAGTTATTCGAATAGTCAACTAAGTTCTCGCGTTATGTTAGAAACCCGGTTGTTAGACAAAACTAAAAATGCCGTTACGGAGAATAAAAAAATTTATATCGTATCCGCTTGTATTTTTATTTTTACTATTATAGCAAGTATAATTTTACCGACGGTAACCGATAGATTTTCTTTTGAAAACTTTTTCTTTGCATTTTATAGGCTTTCGGCAATAACGGTAATTTGTTGCCCGCTTTGCAATTTCTTTAACGAACTTTCAATTCAAACTTATTTATACGCATTATTAAAAAAACAAATAAAAATCGAAAAATTTGACAATCTTAAAAAATACAAAACAATCGTTTACGACGAAAAAGTTTTAGCTGAAAACGGTCAATTAAGAAATAATGCATACGGTATTTTAAGAGAGTTAAAAGATTTAAAAGTAGAAAAACAAATTTGCGTTTCTTTAAATAACAGTTCCACGATAGAAAGCGTTTGTAAAGAGTTAAAATTAAAAACTTTTTATAACGAAATTCCACAAGAAAAATTAAACGAACTTTTGCAAAACGCGTTATTCGTTACCGAGCAAGACGGTAAAACCGTTGTAAAATACGGCGAAGAAGTGATTTTTGAAGTAACTAGCGATTTAAGGGAAATTCCCAACGCGGTAGGTTTAAGTAGATTTAACTCCGTTATAAACGGAATAGTAAAAATTGTAAGTTGTATTGTTTTTGCTGTTACGGCGGTAGTTTCTTTTGCTATATTCTTCCCCGTAATAAACGCAATAGTTGCGTCTTTAATTGTTATTACTTTGGCAGGAGCTTTAAATTGTTTAAAACTTACTAAAAACGATTAAAAAGTTTACAATATAGCTTTTCTAAAAAATAGCTTATAAAAATTTTCTTATATGGTAAACGTTTAAAATTTTTTTAGAAAATGGTAAAATAAAATTTACTTGTTGTAAACTCTTGACAAATTAAAAAAGCAAAGATATAATATTTAAAAAATATAGGGGTGCTTTAACAAGCTGAGATTATACCCGTCGAACCTGTCGCGGTAATGCGCGAAAGGGACTACGTAGTTAAACGCCTTGCATATTTTTATGCAAGGTTTTCTTTTCCCCGAAGTATTTTCGGGGCTTTTTGTTACACCTAAGGAGGTTTTTTATGGTAAATTTATTGGCAAAATCTTTGGCTGAAAAAATACAGCCTTACCTTCTCTATTTTACCGTCGCAATTTTTTGTTGTTTAATAATTCTTTGCGTAGTGTCTTATTTTGTAAAATGGAATTTTAAAAAAATATTAAAAATAAGCTTAATATCTTTTTTCTTTTACGCTTTAATTATCGGAATTTTGCTTTTATCGTTAGAAATAAAAGAAAAGTATGACAAAGCATATTTGAAAGAAAACTATTTAAACGCAAAGCAAGTAAGTTTAATGGTGTTTATGCCGTCTATAATAACGCTTTCTTTATTACTTATTTCAGGAGTAATTATAGCATTTTTAAGTTTAAAAGGTTTATCTGTTAAAAGGGCGTCTATTGTGTGCGGTAGCGTATGTTTGGTCGCTTTAATTATAACTCTTGTTACTATGGGAGTTTATTATTCCAAAAACTTTACCGCGGACGGATATTATTCCGAAAAGCTTAACAATAAAGCGTTATACGTTTTTGCTGTATTACTAGTAATAATTATGGTTTCGCTCGTTTTCTATTTAGATAGAAACGGAAATTTTGTATTCGACAGTAAGTGTTTGGCAACGGCGGGCGTTTGCATAGCGTTATCGTTTGCTTTATCGTATATGAGATTGTTTAAATTACCGCAAGGCGGAAGTATAACTCTTTGTTCGCTTCTTCCTATAATGTTATTCGCTTACATTTACGGATGTAAAAAGGGACTTATTTGCGGAGTAATTTACGGGCTATTACAAGCTATACAAGACCCGTTTATAATTCACCCCGCTCAATTTATGTTGGATTATCCCATAGCGTTTTCCGCAATAGCTTTAACGGGAGCTTTTAAAAACTTAAATTTATTTGATAAATTGCCGTCTTTAAAGTTTGCAATAAGCGCGATAATTACTGCGATTTTTAGATTTGTATCACATCTTATGTCAGGAGTTTTTGCTTTTGGCGCGTATGCAAACGGTAAAAATGTTTTTGTATATTCCGTTGCTTATAATAGCTTTGTATTCGTAGATATGTTAATAGTAATCGTCGTAGGCGCGTTGGTTGTTTCAAATAAAAGTTTTATGAGTGTAATAAACCGTGATAAAGAACAAGAAAAAGAGTAAAATTGTAGATTTTATCTAAAAAAAAGTAAAATTAAAAAGATAAGGATATAGTCTTGAAATTTAATATTTTATAAAATTTTTTAAATTATTATAAAAAATGCTTGCCAATTTATAAAAAAAATGGTAAATTTTAGCTATAATATTTATGCAAGGAGGTAGCGTTTATGCAAAAGACTATCGGTAAAGTATTGTACGATACTGAAAACGCAAAGGAAATTAAAAGAGTGTCCCACAGTTATTTCGGGGATCCGGCAGGATATGAAGAGGTTTTATACCAAACCGAAAAAGGACATTATTTTATTTATGGCGTTGGCGGTGCAGAATCGAAATATCCGGCTGAAACTATTAAGACCATAAGTAAGGCAAAAGTTCAAGCTTGGATAGACGAAAACTAATTAAAATTATTAAAATAAATCGCATTTCTTTATTGAAATGCGATTTATTTTATTGTATAATAATATCAAAATTATTTTTTAAATTATTAAGGAGAAAATATGAAACTTCATGTAAACGGCAATTATAAAAATTTGTCCCAACCTGACCCTTATATAATAAAAGCAAACGGGTTTTATTATATATACGCAACTAACGTTGACGGAGTTCAATTATATAAAAGTAAAGATATGATAAACTACGACTATTTAGGAATAGTTTATTCTAAACAAGACGAAAAAGAATATTGGGCGCCTAGCGTAATAGAAATAAACGGAAAGTTTTATATGTACGTTTCTTCTATGAAAAAAGATTCGGACGACGTGCATACTCAAAGAATTCAAGTAATCGAATCGGATAACCCGGAAACTAATTGGCATTACGTTAAAGATTTGCTTCCCCCGTTCTCCATAGATGCTCACGTTGTTAACACGGACTGCGGACTATACATATTCTATTGCAATAACGATTACGATTCCGTAAGGGCGGGAACTTATATTTTGGTGGATAAAATGCCTGACCCATATAGCGTAGAAGGAAAACCCGTAGCGGTAGTAAAACCCAGCTTGGATGAGGAAATTTTCCAAAAAGACAGGTTTAAAAAAGGTCAACACTGGCACACGATAGAAGGTCCTTTTTACTTTAAGGAAGGCGATTATCATTATTGTATGTATTCGGGTTCGGCTTACGAAAAAGAGACGTATTTTATAGGATATGCGGTAGCAAAAGGCGAAACGGACGATTTAAGAAAATTAAAGTTTAAAAAATATCCCGATGAAAACACTTATAAACCTTTACTTAGAAAAGGCGAATTCCAAGAAGGAACGGGACATAACAGCGTAATAAAAGAAAACGGCAAGTATTATATTGTTTATCACGGGAGAGACGTGGTTAAGGGTGATAAGCCGTTACAGACAGAAAGAAGAACGTTTAGAATGGATGAAATGAAAGTAGACAACGGCGTTTTAGAAGTAAATGCAAAAAACAAGTAATTTAGTATTGTTAATTAGTTAAAAAATTCTGTAAAAAACAATTTTTTTGTTTAGAATTTATTAAAAATATAAAATGCGGACGCCTTTTTTAAAAGGCGTCCGCTTGCTTTTTTAGTAGTTGTGTTAAGTTTTGAGTTATAAAGCGTAAAATTTAAATTATAAAAATTTCTTTAAATTTTCTTCATATTGTTCCATTAAGCTTTTTAATTTTTCACAGTACGAAAGTATTTTTTCGTCTAACGCTTTTGCTCCCGAGTTAGCCATTTCTTGCATTTCCGTAATTCCCATAAGCGTGCCTTTAAGCATAAGTTCCGCAATGTGTCCGCAAGAGTCGTCCGTTAAAGTATTTAGTTTTATACTCGTCCACATAAAAGCTTTTTTCATAGGGTTTACTTCTTTGGTTTCGTAATCGTTTTCTTTAATAAAACTTAAAAGTTCGCTTATAAATTTTTCGTATCCTTCATATTCGTTTTCAAGTTCTTGTTTAAAAGCGGAATTAGTAACTTTTTCGGAAACGTTGGAAATAGAACTTAATCCTATTTGCGCGGTTTTATAAATAGCGTTTATTGCTTCTTGGTTAAATTTTTTTAAATCCATAATTTGCTCCTTTAAAAATTTTTACGTTTTAAAAATTTCTTTTATCTTTATTTTGCTTAATATTTCCGAAATAATACTTTTTTTTAAAAAACGGGTAGAAAATATATAAAAAAATAGATTATAATATAAAAGTTAGTTGACAAAAAGCAAAAAAATATGCTATTATATCTAGCGTAACCGCACAGGAAAGGTTAAATAAGTTTTTTGCAAACGCAGGGCACCTTGATGGCGAGATTGGACAGGGAGGTAAAAAAAATCTATGTACGCAGTTATCGACAATGGCGGAAAGCAGTACAAAGTTACAGTAGGAGAAGTAGTAAGACTTGAAAAAATCAAGTCGGAAGTCGGAGAAAAAGTAGAATTTTCTCCCATTCTTGTTTCGGATGAAAACGGAATTAAAGTAGGGGAAGACGCAAAGTCTTTTAAAGTTTTAGCAAGTGTAGAAGCGCAAGATAAAGCTAAAAAGATTATAGTTTTCAAATACAAAGCTAAAAAGAACGTAAGAAAGAAACAAGGACACAGACAGCCTTTTACAGCTGTTAAGATTGAAGAAATCTCGGCAAAGTAATTAAGGGGGAAGAAAAATGTTGTTTTTAATAAAATTATTTGCACATAAAAAAGGAATGGGTTCTACCAGAAACGGTAGAGATAGTGAAGCTAAAAGACTAGGAACAAAACGTTCTGACGGTCAAGAAGTTCTTGCAGGAAACATTTTAGTACGTCAAAGAGGAACTAAAATTCATCCCGGCAACAACGTAGGTATCGGTTCTGACGACACTTTATACGCTCTTATCGACGGAGTTGTAAAGTTTGAAAGATTAGGAAAAGATAAAAAGAAAGTAAGCGTTTACGCTAAATAATTTAAACGAGAATAAAAAGGCATTGCTTATTTCGCAATGTCTTTTTTTTACATTTATAAAGATGAAAACTATTAAATTCGACAGTACTTTTTTTAACGTGCAAGACACTTTAACTTGCGGACAATTTTTTGCTTACGAACAATTTAATTTAGGGTATTTAGTTCGTTCTTTAAATAAATTTTGCTATTGTTATAATTTTGGCGATAGCGCTTATATCGAATGTAACGACGAAGACGAAGCGTTTTTCCGCGATTTTTTTGATTTGGAAAGGAATTACGAATCGCTTTACCGTAAGGCTTTGTCGGAAAATTCTGCGTTTTTAAATTTATGCGTTGAAAAAGGAAAAGGAATAAGAATTTTAAGACAACCTAAAACGGAAAATTTAATTAGTTTTATGATTTCGCAAAACAATAATATTCCCAGAATAAAAAATTCCGTTAAATATTTGTGTGAAAAATTGGGAGATACGGTAGTATTTAACGGAAAAACTTATCACGCTTTTCCCGAAATAGAAAAGCTTGCAAAACAAGACGTAAGTTTTTTTAAAGACGCCGGTTTAGGGTATCGGGCGGAATATTTAAAAGAATTATGTCAAGAACTAGCTAGCGGTTTAGATTTAGAAAAATTTGCCTTACTTCCTTCCGAAAAATTAAAAGAAGAGCTTTTAAAAATAAAAGGCGTAGGGGATAAAGTTGCGTCTTGCGTGATGTTATTTTCTTATTCTAGGTTCGACAGTTTTCCCGTAGATACTTGGATAGAAAAAATTTATCGTGAAAATTTTGACGGAAAACTTACGGATAGGAAAAAAATTTCATCTTATTTTACCGATAAATTCGGGGAAGAAAGCGGAATTATACAGCAATATATGTTTCATTACAAAAGAAATTTAGAAAGGGGGTAATAAATGAATATTTTATTTTTATCCTTACTCGATATGAATTCCTTAAACGAAAACAATATTTATAGCGATTTATTGTTGGAATTAACCCGTAACGGCAACTACGTTTACGCGGTTTCGCCGTTAGAGAGAAGAAATAAAAAGAAAACTTTTTTAATAGAAGGGGAGAATTATAAAATTTTAAGAAATAAAATTTTAAACATTCAAAAAACCAACTTGATTGAAAAAGGTTTGTCAACTTTGCTAATAGAAAAAAATACGATAAAAGCTATAAAAAAGCACTTTAAAGGCGTTAAATTTGATTTAATTTTGTATGCAACACCGCCCGTTACTTTTTCGGGAGTGGTAAAGTATTTCAAAAAAAGGGATAACGCAAAAAGCTATTTATTGCTTAAAGATATATTTCCGCAAAACTGCGTAGATATAGGGTTGTTTTCAAAGAAAAGTATTTTTTATAAATTTTTTAGAAGAAAAGAAAAAAAGTTATACGCCGTGTCCGATAGGATAGGTTGTATGTCGCCTAATAACGTAAAATATTTGCTAGCTCATAACGATTTAAACGGAAAAACGGTAGAAGTTTGTCCTAACAGCTTAAAAGTAGAAGATTTATCGGTCAGCGAGCAAGAAAAATTAGATATAAGGCGTCAATACGGAATTCCCGAGGATAAAATAATAATATTTTACGGCGGAAATTTGGGTAAACCGCAAGGAATAAATTTCTTTGTAGAATGTATAAAAAATTGTAGTGACACTAGGTTTTTCTTTTTAGTTGTAGGGGGAGGAACGGAAAGTGGCGCTATTGAAAAATATATTGCTTCCGAAAACCCCGAAAATTTAAAATATTTTCCGTTTATGCCTAAAAACGAATATTTAAAATTAACTTCCGCAAGCGACGTGGGGTTAGTGCTTTTAGACAGTAGATTTACAATTCCTAATTTCCCGTCCAGAAGCTTAGATTATATGAAAGCTCATCTTCCGCTTTTTTGCGTTACGGACGAAAATTGCGATTTGGGTGATATTGCCGAAATTAACGATTTCGGCGTAAAAACATTAAGCGATAACGTTATAAATTTTCAAAAAAGTCTTGAAAAATTTTGCAATATAAGGGATAATATAAGAATGGGAGATAACTCTTACGAGTATTTTCGTACGCATTACGACGTAAAAATTGCTTGCGAAAAAATAATGGATTTTTTAAACGGAGATAAACAGTGAACGCATTAGTTACGGGCGGAGCGGGCTTTATAGGTTCAACCGTCGTTAGAGAGCTATTAAAAAATAATCATAAAGTAACGGTTATAGATAATTTATTTAGCGGGTACGCTCAAAATTTAGACGGACTAAACGTCGAATTTGTCAAAGGCGATATATTAGACGCAAAGTTGGTTGATAAGCTAACCGAAAATAAAGACGTAGTATTTCATTTAGCGGCAAGCGTCGGAAGACAGCGTTCCATAGATAATCCCGTATTAGACGCGCAAGTAAATTTAATAGGCACAACTAACGTTTTGCAAGGGATAAGAAAAAACGGCGTTAAAAGAATAGTATATTCTTCTTCGGCGGCGATATTCGGAGAATTACAGAAATCGGTAATAGACGAAAATCATCCGCAAAACGCAGATTGCCCTTACGGCGTAACAAAACTATCGGCTGAAAAACAAATACTTGCGTATAGTCATTTATTTGGTTTTACTGCAATATGTTTAAGGTATTTTAACGTTTTCGGAATGCGCCAAAGGTTCGACGCTTACGGTAACGTAATTCCTATTTTTGCAAATAACGCCTATAAAAATTTACCTTTAAAAATTTACGGCGACGGAGAACAAACTAGGGATTTTATTTGTAGTAAAGACGTTGCAATAATAAATTATTTGGCAGGAACTAAGCAAGATTTAACTACGGGCGTATTTAATTTGGGTTCGGGAAACAGTATTACCATAAATACGCTTGCTCAAATGATTTTAAAGCACGTTAAAACGGATAGTAAAATAGAACACGTTCCCGAAAGAATAGGCGACGTAAGAGATTGCAGGGCGGATATCACAAAGCTTAAAACAGTAATGGGATATACTCCGTCCACCGATTTCGAAGGTGATTTGGTAGAATACTTAGAATGGTTTAAACAGGATTTGAGTAAATGAAAGTCGCTTTTATCAATTCCGTATATCCGTACGGAAGTACGGGAAGAATAGTTAAAAATTTGGCGAATTTCGTAGAACGAAAAGGCGGACAAGCTAAAATTTTTTATGGGCGCGGGGAAAAAAGCGAAGGGCTTTTGCAGTCTAACTTTTCGCTTTATATAAACGCGTTTAAGTCTAGAATTTTCGGAAAAGAAGGTTTAAGGTGCGGGAAAAATACGCAAAAACTGATAAATGGGTTAAAAGATTTTAATCCCGACGTAATTCATTTGCACAACTTGCACGGATATTACTTAAACTATGAAATTTTGTTCGATTTTTTAAGAAAATTCGGCAAAAAGGTAATTTGGACCCTGCACGACGAATGGGCTTTCACGGGGCATTGCGCTTATTATGACGAGAATTGTGACCACGTTAACGGCTGTGAAAACTGCAATAAAAAAAGTGAATATCCAAAGAGCATTTTTGATAATTCAAAAAGTAATTTTTTAAGAAAAAAACAGGCGTTTTGCGGTATTAAAAATTTAACTATCGTTACTCCCAGCGTTTGGCTTAAAAATATAGCAGATACCACTTTTTTAAGCGAATATCCTATTTTGACTATAAACAACGGCGTTGACGAAGAAATTTTTACTTTTACGCAAAGCGATTTTAGAAAAAAATATTTGCTAGAAGATAAAAAAATTATTTTAGGCGTTTCTTATTTTTGGACAGAGAGGAAAGGTATAGAAATATTTAACAAACTTTCCGAAGATTTGCCTTTAAACTATAAGATAGTGTTAGTAGGTCAAACAAAAAAATTAAACGATAAAATACTATATATTTCTAAAACCGATAACGCGAAAGAGCTTGCTAAAATTTATTCCGCTAGCGATATTTTTGTTAATCCTACGTTTTTCGAAAATTATCCGACCGTAAATTTAGAAGCGCTTAGCTGTTCTTTGCCCGTTATAACTTTTTCTACGGGCGGAAGCGGTGAAATGATAAACTCTTTTAACGGCCACGTCGTATCGAAAGGCGATTATAACGCGTTAAAAAAAGCTATTTTAGATTTAACGGGTAGCTTTGACAGAGAAAAAATAAAGCAAGACGCAAATAGATTCAGCAATAAAATTTTTTGCGAAAAATATTATAGACTTTATAACGAGCAAAAATAATGTAATTTTTTTAGCAAAAGGTTTTGCCTTGTTAAGTTTTTTTATATTTACTTTTTACGACAAAAAATATAGGTAAAAAATGAAAGTGCTTTTTCAGTGCAATGCAATTTCACCTTACAGAAACGATTTTTTTAACGAACTTAGCTTACTTTGCGATTTAACCGTCGCTTACGAAACGGAAAACAGCGAGCATACTCATAGGGATAAAAAATGGTTTGAAGGTCTTGTTTGCAACTATAAAAAAATAAAACTCAATAAAAAACGTTGTTTTTTTAAATTTTATAAAGGCGATATAAAACCGTTATTATTAAAAGAAAAATATGACGCGGTAATTTTAGGTAATTACTTATCTTTTACGGGACTTGAAGTCTGTAAAGTTTGTAAAAATTTACCTACTAAAATATTCGTTTCGGCAGACGGTGCTTTGCCTAAAAAAGACGGATTTTTAAAATATACTATTAAAAGAAAACTACTAAAAAATAGCGATTGTTTTTTGTCGCCTTCCGAAAAAACAGATGAGTATTTTTTAAATTATAAGATAAAAAAAGAAAAAATATTTAGATATAATTTCACGAATTTAGCAAGTAACGAAATTTTACCTTTTTTTAAACGTCAGGGAAAACAAGGCGAACAAGTAGTAATACTCGGCGTTGGACAATTTATATATAGAAAGGGTTTTGACGTTTTAATTAAAGCTTGCGCTCGTTTGCCCGTAAAACTCGTTTTAGTCGGCGGAGAGCCTACGAAAGAATATTTAGAAATAATAGATAAAGAAAAAGTTAAAAACGTAGAATTTTACTCTTTTAAAGGTAAAAATGATTTAGCGAAAATCTATTTAGAATCCGATATTTTCGTTTTGCCCACACGCGACGACCCTTGGGGTCTTGTAATCAACGAAGCAATGAATTATTCTTTGCCGATAGTAACTACCGATAAATGCGTTGCGGGGCTTGATTTGGTAGAAGAAGGTAAAGGCGGATTTATAGTTAAAAGCGACAGCGTTTCCGAATTATCGCAAGCGATAAATAAATTGTTAAATTACGATTTAAGAATAAATTTCGGTAAATTTAACAACGAAAAAATTCAAGGTAATACCATAGAAAATATGGCGAAATCCGTAGTGAGAGCTTTAAAAAATGGAATCTAACGAGAAAGAAACTTTACCGCTTGCAAAAGCGACGGGACTGTTAAGACAGTTACAACTTGCGTATCTTGCGCTTATGAAAAAAATAGATAAGGCGTTTCGCGAAAACGGCATAAATTACACTTTGGGCGCAGGTAGCGCGATAGGCGCTATAGTTCATAAAGGTTTTATCCCGTGGGACGACGATATAGACGTTTTAATGGATAGGGACAACTACGATAAGTTTTTATCTTTAAAAGATAAGATTTTACCCGAAAACGTAATTTTTAAAGATTATTTTTCGGATAATTCTTTAAACGTTTTACTCGGTAAAATTGTGGATACTTCCACTACCATGATAACCGTTGACCAATACGGAAGAAAAACCGTTAGCGGTGTGGCAATAGACGTAAGTTGTTTCGACTCTGTTCCCGAAAATAAAATAAAAAGAAAATTTCAGTGGTTAAATTCTATTAAAGCTTTAATTTTAGTAAACGGGGTAGCTCCGCAAAATCACGGAAAGCTTATAAAAATTTACGGAAATTTTTTGCTTAAAACCACTAAAAACAAGCCTAAAAAAGTTAAAAAATTAGTAGAAAAAATTAAAAAATATAACGGAAAAAGCAATATGGTAGCCGAAATGCTTTATCTTGGCGGAAACAAAATTTATTTCGATAAAGATATGTTTTCTTCTTTTATAGACGTCGAATTCGAAGATGCTAGTTTTATGATTACGGCAAAATACGATTATTATTTAAGAAAACGTTATCAAAGAGATTATACCGTTTTACCGCCCAAAGATAAAAGATTGTCTTGGCACAACTGTATTTATTTGGACGTAAATACTCCGTTTAAGGATTATAAAGAAAATGAGATATAGCGTAATAGTCCCCCTATATAACGCTGAAAGCACAATTAAAGCTTGTATAGAAAGCGTAATAAATCAAACGTATAAAGACTTTGAGCTTATAATCGTTGACGACGGCTCAACAGATAAGGGGGGCGCTCTTTGCGACGAATACGCGAAAAATTTTGACAACGTAAAAGTTTTTCACGTTGAAAACGGCGGGGCGGGGAAAGCGAGAAATATAGGAGTAAGTTTATCAAAAGGAGAGTATTTACTTTTTTTAGATTCTGACGACGAATGGGAAAGCTCTTTGCTTAAAAATTTAGAAGAATATTCTTCGGACGTAATTACTTTCGGATATAAAATAGATTATGGTCAAAAAATTATCACAAAAAAAATTATTAACGAAAGCGAAGAATTAAACGTGTTAAACGCCGTTAGAATTTTAGAAAATCAAGGCGCGTTTAACGTTGTATGGAATAAAGCGTACAAAAGGGGAGTTTTAAAAAGCGCTTCTTTTCCGCAAGAAAATTCTTGCGAAGATTTAATTTATAATTGTCGCATTTTTAAAAACGTTAAAACCGTTACGATATTGTCAAGCATTTTGTACGTTTACAACAGAAAAGAAGATATAACGCTAGCCAATCGTTATGATAAAAATTTAAACGAAAATATTTTAAAAGCTAACGAAGAAAGATTATCCCTTTATAAAGAAATAGGATTTGTCGGGGAAGAAGCCGAAAAACTGTTCGCGTTAAAATACGTTGGGTACGAATTTTCTAAAATACCTAATATTTTTAGAAAAAATAACGGATTAAAGAAAAAAGAAAAATTTAAAGAACTAAAAAAAATAATAAAAAATAAAGAAAGCAAAAAATATTTTAAAAAAGTCAAAGTTCAAGGTTTTTACAAAAAGCTTTTAAAATTTCACGTTTTAACTAAAACTACGGTACTTGCGTATATAAATTTTTCGTTTATGTTTTTTATTAGAAACAATATGACCAAGCTTTACAAAAAAATTAGGAGAAAATAAGTTGAACAAGGAAGAAAGAAGAAAAGACGTTTATTATATAACGTTATACGTTTTGGTAATAATAGCGGGCGCATGTTCTGTTTTTTCGCAGTTGCCCGATATTGTTGCAATTCCTTTAATTAAAAACGTATTAACTTACGCCCCTTGGATTATTGTGGCTTGTTATTTGTTTATATATACTTGTAAAGTTTATTATTCGGATTTAAAAATATTCATTTTGCCCGCATGTTTGGTGGCTGTTTACGTTTTAGGAAAAATTTTCGGCATAAATTACAGATTTAATTACGTTTACAGCATGCTTATTTCTTCTTATATATTATTGCTCGGCATTTTGTTGGGGTTGAATTTATATAAAGAAGATTTTAAAAAAATACTATATGCGTACGTTATTAGCGTAATAATTTTTTCGGCGTATATATATTTCGTTATATTTAAAGGCGTTGCTTTCAGCGACGCGCAAACCGTAAAACTGGAAGGCGGTAAAAATTCATCGTCTACAATAATACTTTCGGGCTTGGTTTTAGCTTTATATAACGATTATATTTTGAAAAAAACAAAATACGTTTTTATTGCGTTTTTTGCCTTTTTAATAATACTAATTAAAAGCAGAACTGCAATGGTATGTTGTCTTTTAGCGATAGTGGCAAAAGTGTTTATAGGCACTAAAAATTTAAAAAGTAAAATTATTTATATTATTTTATTGGCTATCGTTTATTATTTATTGATGTATAAAACTAATTTTTACGATATAGCGATAAAAAAGATTTTCTTAAAAAATAAAGATTTAAACGAAGAAAATTTAAATACTATTACTTCCGGAAGAACGGATGGTTTTAAATGGTTGTATGAAAACTTTAAAAATATTTGGTTTTTAGGGGCGGGAACCCCCGGCGATATTTTAGAAAACTTTTATTATTACACTTTGGGTGTTTTCGGAATACTCGGCAGTATATTTGCTTTTTCGTTTGTCCTTTCTCCTTTATATTTTATCATTAAAGACAGAAAAGAAAAAAATGACGATAATTTAAGATTAAATTTATTTATAATAACCATAGTTATGCTCGTTGGCGGATTAGGAGAAGCGCTTTGTCCGTTCGGCCCGGGCGTTAAATGCTATTTATTGTGGCTAATCTTTGGTTATTATATAGGGCATAGAAATACTAAATCGGAGGTAACTTACAATAAAGCTGTCAATAATAATTCCGTCGTATAACGTAGAAAAATATTTAAGTCGTTCGGTAGAAAGCGCGCTAAAACAAACTATTGACGACAAAGAGATAATAATCGTAGTAGACGGAGCAACCGATAAAACGGAAGAAATAGCTTTAAACTTGGCAAAGCAAGACGAAAAAGTAAAGGTAATAGTAACCGAAAATAAGGGTGTTTCCAACGCAAGAAACGTAGGATTAACAGAAGCTCAAGGAGAATACGTTTGTTTTTTAGACGCCGACGATTATTACGAAAGCGAATTTATAGTAGAAAAATTTTATAATTTATGTAAGCAGTATAATTTAGACGTAATAAGGGGTGCTTATAGAATATTTAACGAAGAAAAAGGCGAATTTATTGAGCATAATCCGCCTTCTTTTCCTAAAATAAATCAAGTAATTTCGGGGCAAGAATTTTTAAAAAGTTCGGCTATATATCGTTTTAACGAAGTTGTTCCGTGGTTAGGACTATATAAAAAAGAGTATTTGGTTAAAACAAATTCGCTTTTTCCTGTTGGGATTTCGTACGAAGAAGACCAACTGTTTTTCTTAAATTGTCTTTTGAATAACGGAAAATTTATGCAAACGGACATATACTTTTACGTTTACGTAAAAAGAGATACGGGTTGCACTAACAATTTAACTTATAAAAAGGCGCAAGACGTAGCAAAAATCGTTGAAAGCGAGTTAAATTTAATAAAAAAATTCAGTTTAAAAAATCCGCTAAAAAAATACGTGTTAAAATACGTTAGCGCAAGTTTTTATCAGCTTACTTCTATATACGGAAGAGTCGATAAAAGCGAAAGAAAAAAATGCGTAAAACTGGTAAAATTTTCTACAAGGGTAAAACTTATGTTTAACGCGTATTCTAAATATATTGCAAAAAAAATATTTTTGTTTAATTTTTGCAGAATTATTTTAGACAAACACTACGATAAGGTGAAAAATGGTTAAAATTTCGGCAGTACTTCCTGCGTACAACGTTGAAAAGTATTTAGGTCAGTGTATAGAATCTATAATCAATCAAAATATCGAATGTGAAATAATTATCGTAAACGACGGTTCAACCGATAATACCCTTAGCGTAGCTGAAAGTTATAAAGAAAAATATCCTTTTATAAAAGTGTTTTCGCAAGAAAATTGCGGTCAGTCAACGGCGAGAAACAAGGGGATTGAAAACGCTACGGGCGAGTATTTATTGCTTTTGGACAGCGACGATTATTTGTGTCCCGACACGCTAAATAACTTGTACGATTTATGTAAACAAAACGATTTAGATTATATTAGGTGCGGGTGGAATTCCTTTGTAGAAGGGGAAGAAAAGAGTTTTTTAACTTTGCCTAAAACCGAATCTATAAATAAAGTTATTTCGTCCAAAAAATATTTTTGCGAGCTAATAAAGGCAGGGTATAATTGCCTACTTTGGAACGGAATAATTAAAAGGCAATTTTTAACTAATATAGGTATTAAATACTTTGAAGGAATACAATACGAAGATAATTTATACGCTTTACAGTTGTATTTATCTGATTACAACGCCAAAGTAATGCAAACGGATATTTATTTAACGAATGCGCGTTTGCATAGCGGTACAACGACTTCTTCTAAACCAAAACTAAAAAAAATTACGGATATTTTAAAAAACGTAGAGTTGATGGACGAGTTTATAGAAACTCTTACGGAAGATATTAAACCGATAGCAAAAAAAGCGGTGTCTTCTTTGGTGTTCGCTTTAACAAACGTTTATTTCCGTTTAGATAAAAAGGATAGAAAAAAGGCTAATAAACTTATTTCTAAAAAGGTGTTGCAAGACGCAATAAAATATCCGTACGACAATTTTCAAAAGAAAAAAGTATACGCTTTTTTACATTTTAGACCTATTCTTACCGTTTATAATTGCACTTTAAGAAAGTTTATAGCAAAAAAAAGAGAGAAAAAAAGATTAAATGGATAAAATTTCGGTAATTATTCCCGTTTACAACGTTGAAAAGTTTTTAAGAGAATGTTTAGATTCAGTTATAAATCAAACTTATAAAGACTTAGAAATTATTTTAATCGACGACGGTTCGCAAGACAATAGCGGAGCCATTTGCGACGAATACGCTTTAAAAGACCAAAGAATAAAGGTTTTTCATAAGGAAAACGGCGGTGTTGCGTCTACAAGAACTTTCGGCTTGCGTGAAATGAGCGGAAAGTATTTTTCGTTTGTAGATTCGGACGACGTTGTAGATTGCGATTACATTAAAATACTAAAAGAAAATTTAGAAAAAAGCTCCGCCAAGATAAGCGTTTGTTCTTATTTGGATTTTGAAAACAGTCTTCCCTTGTCTTATAAAAATACCGATTGCGAAATTTTTGACGGTAAAGAATTTATGAAAAGAATTTTAAACGGGCAAAAAGAATTTTCGGTTTTATGGGGAAAATTATATTTAGCGGAGTTATTTAAGAATTATAAATTTCAAAATTTTACCGTCGGAGAAGACGAAGCGTTTGTAAACGAAATAAGTTTGCTTAGTAAAATTGTGTACTGCATGGATACGTTATATTTTTATAGACGAAATGAAAGTAGTTTAATCAACGGGAAATTTACGTTAGATAAGTTGTCGGGTTTAGAATCGTTAGAATATAGAAACGATTTTTTAAAAAAACACGACTTTAACGATTTTTTAGATTTGAATTGTAAAGCTATACTTTATAAAATTATATTTTTATATTTCGAATGTAAAAAAGCTGGTTATAAAAAGCAATTAAAAGATTTAAAGAAAAAATATAAAGAGTATTATAATTCCAAAAATACTTCTTTTAATAAAAAGGATAAATTCAGGTTAAAGCTTTTTAAAATTTGTCCTTGGGTTTATAGAGTAATAACGGAAACTAATAGGAGAATAAAATGTCGCAAAAAATAAGCGTTATTATTCCCGTATATAACGTAGAAAAATATTTGACTAGTAGCGTTAATTCGGTTATAAATCAAACCTATAAAAATTTAGAAATTATTTTAGTTGACGACGGTTCTACGGATAGTAGCGGAGAATTTTGCGAAAATCTAGCTAAAAAAGACGAAAGAATTAAAGTTTACCATAAATCTAACGGCGGACTATCGTCGGCAAGAAATTACGGGCTAGATAAAAAAAGCGGAGATTACGTTTTCTTTTTAGATTCCGACGACTTTATAGATAAAACTTGTTTAGAAAAACTTTTGACTTTAAGCAAGCAAACTTCGGCGGAAATAGTTTCTTGTTTAAATAAAAGATTTAAAACCGAAAACGAACTTATTATAAATTCAACTAGCGACGAAAGCGATATAGAAGAATTTTCAAAAGAGAGTATGCTCGCTAATACTTTTAAACGTTCCGAAAATTATTTCGTTACGTCTTGGGGAAAATTATATAAATCGGAATTATTTTCTTCTTTAAGATTTACGGAAGGCGTTATTCACGAAGACGAATATATTTGCCACAGGTTCTACGGACAAATAAATAAATTCGTTTTATTAAAAGAAGAGCTTTATTTTTATAGAGAAAATCCGTGTTCTATAACGGGAGTAAAATACAATACAAGGCGTCCTGACTATTTGCTTGCCTTAAAGGATAGGGTAGAATATTTTAAGCAATACTATCCAAACCTTTATACCGACTGCGCTTTGTTTTTTGCTTATCGCACAATAGATTTATATTTCGAAGTTCCTAAAATAAAAGGAAAAAAAGCAATTCAAAAAAGGATAAAAAATATATATAAACACGCCTATAAGTCGGTAAAAGGTATAAAAACGCCTTCTCAAAAAAGATTTAAAGCGTTTTTAATAAGTCCGTGGATATATAAAAAGGTGTTTAAAAAATGACTGTAAGCGTAGTAATAGCAATATATAATTGCGAAAAATTTTTAAATAAACTGCTTTGCAATATAAAAAATCAAACGTTTAAAGATTTTGAAGTAATATTTATAAACGATTCTTCCACCGATAAGTCTTTGCAAATTTTAGAAGAATTTTGTAAAAACGACGAAAGATTTTTCGTTTATACAAAAGAAAATAAAGGTGTATCGTCCGCAAGAAATTTCGGACTAGAAAAAGCCAAAGGCAAATACGTTGTTTTTTGGGACGGCGACGACGAAGTTTCCCCGTTTTTTTTGGAAAAAATGCTTGCTAGTTGTAAAGACGATTATTTAACAATCTGCGGTTTTAATTACAATTTAAACGGTAACGTGGATATAAAAGTTTATTCCGAAAACGCTTTTGACGTTTTGGATATAAATGCAATACCTTACCTGCAAAATAAATGGTTATTTAATACATTATGGAATAAAATATTTGTCAGGGAACTTATACAAAAAAACGGCGTTACTTTTGATGAAAAATTTTCTATGGGTGAAGACGTTGATTTTATTCTAAAATATATTAAATATGTAAATGGATTTTTCGTTTTAAACGAACCTCTTTACACATATTTTACAAGAAATGCAAACGCTTCTACAAAATTTCATAAAACATTTTTAGATTCTAGCATTCAAAGAAACGAACTTATTAAAGAAAATTTAAATAAAGAATTATCAAGCTATAATAATTCTTACGAGATTGTTTGGGAAAACTATACTAAAACATTAATAGGCGTTTTGTGGCATTATTGTAAATTTTATAAAGAAGATAAACAAAATAAGCGTTTAATTAAGGAAACTTTAAGCTTGTTAAATAAGAAAAACGTAAAAAAAATAAAGATAAACTTCTTTTTAAAATTTATCATAAAAATAAAAAGCGTGTTTTTAACGAGAATCTATTATAAAATTTTAACGAAAAAAAGGAATGAACGATGAACGTATTGGTTACGGGAGCAAACGGTTTTTTAGGAAGAAATTTAATAGAAAATTTAAAAGCCGTAAGGGACGGAAAGAGTAAAGTTTTTGAAAAAACCGATATAAACATTTTGTCTTACGATATAAATAATTCGGAAGAAGATTTAAAGGAGTTTTGTAAGCAAGCCGATTTTGTGTATCATTTGGCGGGGGTAAACAGACCTAAGGATAAATCCGAATTTTATAGCGGGAATTCCGATTTAACTTTAAAAATGTTAAATCTTTTATCAATAGCAAAAAAACCGCCCGTTATGCTTTCTTCTTCTACTTGGGCGGAAACGGATAATGACTACGGTAAAAGTAAGCGAATAGCGGAAAATTACGTTTTCGAATATTCTAAAACTAATAAAGTTAAATGTTTCGTATACCGTTTTACAAATTTATTCGGAAAGTGGGCAAGACCTTCTTATAATAGCGTAGTGGCTACTTTTTGTAATAACGTTGCCCAAAATCTTCCTATTACGGTAAACGACCAAAGCGCCGTTTTAAAATTAAACTACATAGACGACGTTGTTTATGAACTTATAGGGGCGTTTTTCGGAAAAGAAACAAGACTTGAAAACGGTTTTTGTTCGGTAGAAAAAGTATATACCGTAACGGTTGGAGAGCTTGCCGAAATAATCAAATCCTTTAAAGATTTAAGTCGTTTCCCAAATTGTCAAGACGGACTTAAAAAAGCGTTATTTTCTACGTATTTATCGTATTTACCGCAAAACGATTTAGAAAAAAAACCTTTAACTCATAGTGACGAACGCGGTTCTTTTACGGAACTTTTTAAATTTTTTAGCGGAGAACAGGTTTCGCTGAATATTGTAAAAAAGGGAAAAATCAAGGGGAATCACTGGCACAATACGAAAGTTGAAAGATTTACCATTATAAAGGGTGTGGGAGTAATTAGATTAAGGAAGCTCGGCGACGATAAAATTTTAGAATATAAAAATAAGCTCGGTGAAATTTTAAGCGTAGATATACCCGCCGGTATGACGCACAATATGGAAAACTTAGGCGAAGAAGATTTAGAAGTTTTAATTTGGTGTAACGAACCTTTAAATCCTTTAAATCCCGATACTTTTTACGAAGAGGTATAAATGTTAAAAAGTCTATATAAAAATTTTATAGATAGAAAGAGAAGTCGTTTTAGAAAAAAGTTAAGGTCAAGGCTTACTAACGAAAATTTTTCTTTAATAGCAAATAATTGCGACGGCGGAGTAATTTATAACCATTTAGGTTTAAAGTTTTTATCGCCAACGGTAAATCTTTATTTTAAAGACGAAGATTACGTTTTGTTTTGCGAAAGTTTACGTGATTTTTTAACAAACGGAGAATTAAAAGAAATTAAAAGCGAATTTGATTATCCCGTAGGAGAACTTAGTTGCGAAAAAGGACTTGTAAAAATTTATTTTATGCACTATAATAGTTTTGAGGAAGCGAAACAAAAATGGTTTGAGCGTGCTAAAAGGGTAAATTTTGACAATTTATATTTTCTTTACGAAGTAACGGACGTCGTAGATGAAAACTTAATTAAAAGATTTGCTGAAATAAACGGCGGGGAAAAAGCTATTATAACTACAAATCCCGACGTAAAAAGTTCGATAAGTACTTACGTTAAAATAAAAGAAGATTTTGTTTTTGGGGTAATGTTACGTTATAAATCAAAATTTTCGTCCAAAATGTATTTAGACGAATACGATTACGTATCGTTTTTAAATAAAAAAGGAGAGATTAAACATGAGAAATAATTTTTGGTTTTTTTTGTTGGATAGATTATTTAGAAGAAGTATTTTTATCGACAAAAAAGAAGCTAAAATAGTAAACGACGAAGAAAGAAGAATTAAGTCCGTATATTTTGGCGTGTTAAGTATAGTTTTCGTTATACTGTCGCTAGGGTTATGTTACCCGATGGCGTATTTAGGTGTGTGGCTTATAGAAAAAGCGTTTACCACGTTTTTGGGCGTGTTTACTTATGCGCTCGGGATAGGTAATCTGTTAATTTTTGCAGGCGGGTTTTTCTGTTTTTTAGTACCTTTTATTATAGCGGTAGACGCGATAAAATTTGCGGTAGCGCAAAGAAGAGTTAATAGAAAAACAATAGGACTTGTAATGCTTATTATTTCAATAATAACGCTAGTTGCGCTATTAGTTTTACAAGTTTTGGCGATTGTGTTTGTAATTTCGAAATAAAATAAAAAATCGTTGACAAAAAAGTAAAAAAATGATATATTTAATATAACAAATTAGAGGTGCGTTTTTTAAAGAGTATTCCGGTTAAATTTTAGCGCGAAAACGGAAGAAAGGGAAAAGACGCCGAAAGCGAATAATTGCGCGCAAGGTTGTTCGGCTTGGTCGCTCGGATAATATCCGTTCGATTGTCGCTATTTGGCTATGGTAAAAGCGAAAATGCAATTCTATGGTTAGCGGAGGGCTATTTGTATTTATTACAAACGAACTTTACCGCTTAAATTTTTTTAAGCGGTTATTTTTTTTGGAGGAATAAATGAAAACTGTATTTAAGGGCGTAGCTACGGCTTTGATAACCCCTATGAAGCAAAACGGAGAAGTCGATTACGAAGCATTCGGAAGATTGATTGATTGGCAAATAGAACAAGGTATAAACGCCTTGGTTGCTTGCGGAACTACGGGGGAATGCGCGACTTTGGACGATAACGAACATAAAGAAGTTATCAAGTTTTGCGTAGAAAGGGCGAATAAAAGAGTACCCGTAATCGCAGGAACGGGCGGAAACGACACTGCGTACGCAATAAAACTTACCAAACACGCAAAAGAAGTGGGGGCGGACGCATGCTTACTTGTTACGCCTTATTACAATAAAGCAACTCAAAAGGGCTTAATAAAAATGTTTGGCGAAATTGCGGAAAGCGTAGATTTGCCTATGATAGTTTATAACGTTCCGTCCAGAACGGGCGTAAATATAGAGCCGGCAACGTATAAAGCATTAACTCAATTTAAAAACATAAGGGGAATTAAAGAAGCTAACGGAAACATAAGTAAAGCGGTAGAAACTATGTCTTTAATAGGCGACGAAATAGATTTATATAGCGGAAACGACGACCAAATAGTTCCGTTTATGTCTATCGGCGGAAAAGGCGTAATATCGGTTTTATCTAATTTATTACCCAAAGAAACGGTTGAAATTTGTTCTTTATTCTTTGACGGAAAAATAAAAGAAAGCGCGAAAAAACAACTTGAATACAAAGCTTTAATAGACGCATTGTTTTGTGAAGTTAATCCTATTCCCGTTAAAAGCGCGATGTGGAAAATGGGATACGGAGCGGAAGTTTTGCGTAGTCCTTTAACCGTTATGGAAGACGACCATAAGCAAAAATTATTCGAACTTATGAAAAAAGCGGGAGCGATAAAATGAAATATTTAGTAAACGGTGCGCTTGGAAGAATGGGACAAGCGGTAATAAATTCCGTAAAAGCGCAGGGCGGAGAAGTCGTTGCGGTAGACTGTAATTTTCAAGAAAAAGCGGGCTATAAGTCGGTTTTCGACGTAATTGAAAAAGTAGACGTAATAATAGATTTTTCATTTCATACCGCAACTAAACAACTTTTAGAGTATGCAATTAAAAATAAAATCCCTTGCGTTATAGCAACCACGGGACACACGGAAGAAGAAAAGAAAGATATAATAAACGCAAGCAAAATAATCCCCGTATTTTATTCGGGAAATATGTCCGTAGGAATTGCGCTTTTATCCGATTTAGTAAAAAAAGCGGTAAAAGTAATGGATAAGGCGGAAGTAGAAATAATAGAAATTCACCACGATAAAAAAGTGGACGCACCAAGCGGAACGGCTTTAATGTTATTCGACGCGGTTAAAAGCGAAAGACCGAACTCGGTTTTAAAAGAAGGAAGAAGCGGAAACTGTTTAAGACAAGAAAACGAAGTGGGAATTTCCAGCGTGAGAATTGCTAGCGTCGTAGGAGTTCACGAAGTTATCGTATCGGACGGCAAGCAAACCATTACCTTAAAACACGAAGCGCACGATAGGGCGTTATTTGCCGACGGAGCTTTAAAAGCGGGCAATTATTTAATAGGTAAAACCGCGGGACTATACGATATGAAAAAAATGCTCGGAGATTTATAATGATAAAATTTACCAAAATGCAAGGTATAGGAAACGACTATATTTATATAAATTGTTTCGAAACAGAAATTAAAAATCCACAAGAACTTTCGATAGAAATGTCAAAAAGGCATTTTTCGGTCGGAAGCGACGGGTTGGTGTTAATTTGTCCGTCCACGGTAGCCGATTGCAAAATGCGTATGTTTAACGCCGACGGAAGCGAAGGTAAAATGTGCGGAAACGCCATAAGATGCGTTGCAAAATTCGTTTACGACGAAAAAATCGTAAATAAAACCGAAATTACGGTAGAAACGTTAAGCGGTATAAAAACGCTTACTTTGTTTTTAAAAGACGGCAAGGTAGATACGGTAAAAGTTCAAATGGGAAAAGCTGAGATTATCCCCGAAAAAATACCTTGTTTATGCGAAAAGTCAATAAATTTCCCATTTACGGTAAACGGAAAAGAGTATTTCGGAAACGCCGTTTCTATGGGAAATCCGCATAACGTAATTTTTTGCGACGAAATAAAAAGTTTAGACCTTGAAAAAATAGGTCCTAGCCTTGAAAATTATAAATTATTCCCCGAAAGAGTAAATACCGAATTTGTAAAAGTTATTTCTTCTACGGAAATAGATATGAGAGTTTGGGAAAGGGGAAGCGGAGAAACTTACGCTTGCGGAACGGGCGCTTGCGCCAGCGTAGTGGCGTGCGTGTTAAACGGCAGGTGCGATTACGAAAAAGATATTACCGTCAACTTAATAGGCGGACAATTAAAAATAAAAGTCGAAAAAGACCTTAACGTTACTATGACGGGTAAAGCTAAAAGAGTCTACGACGGAGTGTATTATGAAGATTAAATTAAACGACAATTATTTAAATATTAAAGAAAGCTATTTATTTTCGGATATAAATAAAAAGGTTAAAGCGTTTACGCAAGCTAATCCTAACGCCGATATTATAAGGCTCGGAATAGGCGACGTAACTTTACCGCTAGCTCCTTGCGTAGTCGAAGCTATGAAAAAGGCTTGCGACGAACTCGGCGTTAAAGAAACGTTTAGGGGCTATCCGCCCGAATACGGCTACGACTTTTTAAAGCAGGCGGTAGCGGACTACTATAAACGCAACGCTAACGTTGAAATTAAATTAAACGAAGTTTTTATAAGCGACGGAGCTAAAAGCGACGTGGGAAATATTCCCGACATATTCGGCGATAACGAAATAATAATACCCGACCCCGTTTATCCCGTTTATATGGATTCCAACTTAATGAACGGAAGAAAGATAAGACTTATAAAGGGTAATAGAGAAAACGGATTTTTACCTATGCCGAACGATTTAACCGGCGAAGGTATGATAATTTATATATGTTCCCCCAACAATCCCACAGGCGCGGTTTACAACAGAAAGCAATTAAAAACCTGGGTAGATTTTGCTATTAAAACGGGTTCGCTTATCATATTCGATTCCGCTTACGAAAAATTCGTAACGGGCGATTTACCGAAAAGTATTTTTGAAATAGACGGCGCAAGAGAATGCGCGATAGAAATTTGTTCTTTGTCTAAAACCGCAGGATTTACGGGTACGAGATGCGCTTGGACTATTATTCCCGAACAAGCAACGGTAGGGGAGAGAAGTTTAAATAAAATGTGGGCGCGTAGGCAAGCCACTAAATTTAACGGACTTTCTTATCCCGTTCAAAGGGGAGCTGAAATGGCTTTGTCGGTAGAAGGAATGAAAGAGTGCGAGAAAAATATCGAATACTATAAAGAAAACGCTAGAATAATCGCCGACCTTATGAGAGAAAAGAATATCGAATTTACAGGCGGAGTATGTTCGCCGTACATTTGGCTTAAATGTCCTAACAATATGAAGAGTTGGGAATTCTTTGACTTTTTGTTAGAAAAGGCAAATATCGTAGGAACGCCGGGTTCGGGATTCGGAGAAGCGGGAGAAGGATATTTCCGTTTAACCGCATTCGGAGATAGGGAAAGAACTAAACAAGCGGTTGAAAGAATGAGAAAAATTTTGTAATTTGTTTAGCTGTTATTTAATATGGCAAAAACTAAGCAAGCGGTTATAAGAATGAAAAATTTTTGTAACGTTTTGAAATTTAAATTTTTTTACTATTTTAACCATATTTATATACTGAAAGAAAACGGCTAAAAAATTAGAAAAATTATATCTAAAATTTAACCGAAATAAAAGGGCGATTAAATAGAATTTAATTACTTAAAATATATATAGGGATAAAACGTTATGTTACACGATAATTTACAAGTAAAAAACGGGCGTTTATATTTTGCGGGTGCAGATACCGTAGAACTTGCCGAAAAATACGGTACGCCTTTAATGATTTTAGACGAACAAAGAATAAGAGATAGAATGAGATTATATATTTCGGCAATGCAAAAATATTTTACTCCGTCGTCTTTTCCGCTTTTGGCGTCCAAAGCGTTATGTTTTAAAAGGATATACGAAATTGCAAGAGAAGAAGGAATGGGTACGGATATAGTATCGCCGGGGGAATTATTTATTGCCGATAAATCTTTATTTCCTATGGAAAAAGCGTTTTTCCACGGCAACAACAAAACCGATAAAGACATAGCTTTTGCAATGGATAAAAAAACCGGCTACTTTATAGTTGACAATAAAGAAGAGTTAGACGAAATTTCAAGACAGGCAAAATTAAGGGGAATTACGCAAAAAATTCTTTTAAGGTTAACTCCGGGGATAGACCCGCACACGCACGCTAAAATTTCTACGGGAAAGGTTGACAGTAAATTCGGAACGGCGATAGAAACGGGACAAGCTGACGAAATAATATCTTATGCTTTAAATAAAGACAATATTTGTTTAGAAGGATTTCATTGTCATATCGGTTCTCAAATATTCGATATTAAACCGTTTTGCGACGCTGCGGATATTATGCTAAAATATTGCGCGTATTTAAAAGAAAAATTTTCTTTCGTAACCAAAAAATTAAATTTAGGCGGTGGATTCGGCGTAAGATACGTTGAACAAGACCCAGAAATAGATTATGAAAAAAATATAAAAGAAATATCCGTTCATTTGCATAAACAATGTTCGCTTTTCGGAATAGCTTTGCCCGATATTATTTTAGAACCCGGTAGAAGCATAGTTGCGGATTCGGGAATTACGCTTTATTCCGTCGGTTCGGTAAAAGAAGTAAGAGGATATAAAAATTACGTTTCTATAGACGGCGGTATGCCCGATAACCCAAGGTATGCGTTATATCAATCGCAATACACTATAATAAACGCAAGCCATGCGGATAAAAAACCTAATTACACTTGTACGGTTGCGGGTAGGTGCTGTGAAAGCGGAGATTTAATAGGTGAAAATATAAACCTTTATAAACCCGTAAGGAACGATATATTAGCGGTACTCGTAACGGGAGCGTATAACTACTCAATGGCGTCAAATTACAATAAAATCCCAAGACCTATGGTTTTGATGGTAAAAGACGGTAAAGAATATGTCGTAGTAAAAAGGGAAACTTACGAAGATTTAATGAGATTAGACGTTTAACTGCAAAAATGCGATAAAAAAATATTGAAAAAATTATAAAAATTTATTTAAAAAACAGTTGACTTTTTAAATTTAAAAATGTAGAATAGAAAAAACATAAAAAGGAAGAGAAAATGATACAACTAATTTCGCTTAACAACATAGTAAAATTAAAGACGGTTAAGTGTTTTTCTCTCGTTTTTTCTAATATAGTTATTTTTTAAGGAATTCTTATTTGAATTCCTTTTTTTTTGGACTCAACAGGGTAATCCCCTTTGAAATAAAACTTATGAGGTAACAACAATGAAATTAACCTATGGCATTAAGGACAGACCAAGTTTTGCAAAAACTTTGGTATTTGCTCTTCAACAACTATTAGCTATTTTAGCCGCTACCATTGCAGTTCCCGCAATTGTCGGAAACGGAATGTCGGCTTCGGCTGCTTTGTTCGGAGCAGGCGTCGGAACAATTGTTTACTTATTGTTTACTAAATTCAGAAGTCCCGTATTTTTAGGCAGTTCTTTTGCGTTTATCGGCTCTATGCTTTCGGCTTTTGCAGGCGCGTATTCGGCTTCGGCAGGATTTTTAGGACTAATAATCGGCGCAGGTCTTGCAGGACTTGTTTACGTTATTATCGCTATCGTAATAAAACTCTGCGGAACGGGTTGGGTAAATAAACTTATGCCCGCAGTAGTAATCGGACCTACGGTTGCAATAATAGGTTTATCGCTTGCAGGTAACGCCGTTGGCGACGTGGTACATTCTGCTAGTTGGTCTTCTGCCGACAGTGCGTTCATAATGAATGGAAAGGCAGGATTAGAGCTTATTTGCGGATTAGTTACGCTGTTTACGGTAGTACTTTGTTCGGTATACGGCAAGAAAATGTTTAAAATGATACCTTTTATTCTAGGTATTTGCGCAGGTTACTTAGTAGCTTCGATTTTTACCGTTGTCGGAACGTTTACCGATAAAGCTTGGCTTAAAATAATAGATTTCTCTACCTTTAAGCATATGAAATGGTACCCCGAATTTTCGTTTATAAAAGCGTTTAAGGGTAATTACGGGTTTGGCGGAGCAAAAGGTTTCTTCTCGTTCTTAGGAACTATTGCGGTTGCTTACGTTCCCGTAGCGTTCGTAGTATTTGCAGAACATATTGCAGACCACAAAAACCTTTCTACCGTAATCGAAAAAGATTTACTTTCCGACCCCGGTCTTGATAAAACTTTACTTGGCGACGGCGTTGGCTCTATGGTCGGAGCGTTCTTCGGCGGATGCCCCAACACCACTTACGGAGAATCGGTTGGTTGCGTTGCAATATCGGGTTGCGCTTCCGTATACACGATTTTAACTACCGCAATACTTGCAATAGTATCTGCGTTTATCGCTCCGTTTACAACGTTCCTTGCAACTATTCCTAATTGCGTAATGGGTGGAGTATGTATTACCTTATACGGATTTATTGCCGTAAGCGGTTTAAAAATGATACAAAAAGTTGACCTTGAAGACAACAGAAACTTATTCGTAGTATGCGCGATTTTAATTGCAGGTGTAGGCGGTTTGGCTCTTAAATTTGGAAAGATTACTTTAACGGAAGTTGCTTGCGCGTTAGTTCTCGGAATTATATTAAACGTAGTTGTAAGAATAGGCGATAAAAAACAAAAAGCTCAAACGCAAGAAGAAACCTGTGAAAAAGAAGTAGCTACGGAAGAAAACGTTGCCGTAACGGAAGACAAAAAAGACGAAGAATAATTTAAAATGCTAAACGTAAGGATAAAACATTATGAAAGAATTTAAAAACGTATTTATATTCGACCACCCTTTAATCAGACATAAAGTAGCAATACTTCGCGATGAAAAAACGGGTATGAAAGAATTTAGAGAATTAGTAGAAGAAATTACCACTTTAATGACGTACGAAAGTATGAGAAACGTTAAAACGGTAGCGGTTCAAGTTAAAACTCCGTTAGAAACGACTACTCAATACAAAGTTCCCGAACAAAGTATTGTAATAGTCCCGATTTTAAGGGCGGGACTCGGGATGGTAAACGGAATTCATACGTTATTCCCGACGGCGAAAGTAGGACATATCGGTATGTATAGAAACGAAGAAACTTTACAACCCGTTGAATACTACTGCAAATTGCCCGACGGTATAGAAGATAAAACGGTATTTTTAATTGACCCGATGCTTGCAACGGGCGGTTCTGCGTGCGACGCAATTTCCGCTTTAAAGAAAAGGGGAGTTAAAGATATTAAGCTTATGTCTATAATAGGCGTACCCGAAGGCGTTACCAAAGTCGCAGAAGCTCACCCCGACGTAGACATTTACGTTTCTACGTTAGACAGATGTTTAAACGAAAACGGCTATATTTTACCCGGACTAGGCGACGCAGGCGATAGATTGTTCGGTACTAAATAATAGGATAATTTAATTGTAAAAATAACGCTTTTCAAACGGAAGTTTGAAAAGCGTTAAATTATTTATCTATTTTTTAAATATTAGCTGGTTTTTTAATTTTAAAAAAGTATTTTGTCGAAATATTGCAAATGTTATTTTATATCCGTTAGTTTGGCAACGTTAAAGATTATAAAATGTTTTGCCACGATATAGCAAACGTTTTAGGAACTTGTTGGCATAATTCTATTATAACTTCTAATTTTTCCGCGCTGTCGGGATATTTTTCGTTAGCGGTAGTTCTAACGCATTCGGCTATCCAAAGTTCTATTTCTTTAATTTCGTTATGCGGAATCCAAACGTGTAAACGCTTTTTGTTTTTTAGCCATTTGTCTTGAAGAATTAAAACGTCGTCTTCTACAAGCGTTTCTTCTATTGCTTTTTGTTGACAAATTTTAGCTGTTTTTTCTAGTTCGTTAAAAGAATTATTTACGGTTTTATATTCAAAAATGCTTCCTATTACTAGCAATATCGTTACTATTATTACGGAAATCGTAGATTTTACCACGTTACGCCTTTCGGTAGACTTACTTTAAAAGTCCGGTATTTTTCGTTTTTTATTTGCAAATAGACTTTTCCGCTACTGTCAACCGTTAAAACGGTAACGTCTTTAACGCTTTTTGTATTTTGATTTTTTAATATATTTTTGGTAAAATTATCGTCTAGTTTAAGCATTTCGTAATTGTTTTTAATAATTTTCCCGCAATTTATTAGCAAAACGGGGAGTTGGGCTTGGTCTTCTCGATAATCGGGATTTTCCAAAACGGATAATTTTCCGTTAGCTTCGAAAATGGCGTAGGAAAGGGCGTCGAACGAATAATATCCGCAAGCTCTCATAGCGCCTATTAAATCTTCTACGTCCAAATTGTTAATTTTTAGCTGATTTACGTCTATCCCGTCTTTGTTTATAACTAAGCTCGGTTTTCCGCTAAAAAGTTTTTTAAGCGGTTGCCCGAATTGTTCGAAAACGGAAAGCAGTTGATGCAGTATAAATACCGCTAAAACCGCAACTATACCGTAAATAAGCGGAATGGAAACGTCGGCTAAGGGCAGACACGCAAGCTCTGCAATCAGTAGAGTTATAACAAATTCAAAAGGTTGCATTTCGCCTATTTGTCTTTTCCCCATAAGTCGCATAAGGGTTAAAAGAATAATAAAAGTTACCGTCGTTCTTATAAATATAACTACCATAGTAGTATTTTTTGCTTTATCTCGTTTTTTATGTAAATAAATTGACTAAATTTTTAAATTATGCTAATATCTATTTGTAAAAGCAGAGTAGCGCCAAAAGCGTTAAGTGCCGTATAACGGGATGTTGAATACGGACGAAAAGGTTTAATACCTTGCGGTTTTTGGGGCGCATCCAACGCTAACGCATATTTTAATATACGTTTTTTTGGAACTCTTCTTCTAATTTAGGAAGGAGTTTTTTTTATGACAAATTATTTATCGGCTAAAAGAATAGCGTTATTTTCTATGTTCGTTGCATTAAACACGCTCGCAAATATTTACGATGTTTATATAAGCCCTAGCGAAAGGTTTTCGCTCGTTCTTGCGGTAGTTTCGGTATCGGGGTTTATGCTCGGAATGGCGGGCGGTTTTTTAACGGGTTTTTTAGGCGACGCAATAGGTTTTTTGATTAAACCGAGCGGTGGGGTTGGGGCGTATACTCCCTTTATAGGTTTAGGAATAGGTTTGACGGGATTTTTACCTGCGTTTTTAGTTTTTTTATATAGAATAATTACTCGCAAGAAATTAAATCTAATTTTCACCACAATTATAACGGCAATAAGCTCCGTCTTATGTTTTTTTATAGTAACTTGCGGAATAAATATGTTCGTAATTTGGAAACTTTTTAATCCGGGCAGAAAAACGTTTAAAGCATTATTTATTGTAAGAATTTCTACTCAATTTCCCGTAAGTTTAGTAAACGGAATTTTGAGTTGCGTTCTTTGCCGTTTTATCGTTAAAATTCCTTACTTTAAACAATTTTTTTACGTTTATAATACCGAAAACGACGTAGAAGAGCAAATTGAAAAAGCTGACGACGAGTACGGAAATAAATAAAGTTAAAGCTTTGTTCATAAAAGTAATTAAAATATTTCTTATAAAAATTCCCAGCGCGATAGACGGCAACGTAAATAAAAACGCACAAATTAAAAACTTTTTGTAATAAATTTTGGTTTTACATTTTTTACCTAAAAGCTTTAAGTTTAATATAGAGCTTAACGTAAACGAAAAGTAATATCCCGCAATTAAAGAGCCTGCGCCTATAAATTTAGGCAAAAAGTAAATGCTTAAAATAAGTCCCGCTTCTCCCAAAAGATAATAAACGAGAGTTTTCTTTTCGCTGTTCATGGAGTTAAGCAGGCTGGTAGTAATCATACTAATGCTCATAGGTAGCATTATAAAGGCGGAAAACACCAAATACGAGCCTGCGTTTTTGTTGGAGTAAACCGTTTCGCCTATAAGAATTCCGCAAGAGAAAAATACGGGGATAATCATACAAGCTATCATTATAGAATACTTTAACGCCTTTGATATATTAGCCGACATCGTTTCGTAATTTTGCTTATAATAGTTTTCGGATAGCTCGGGTACAAGCACTAGCGCGATAGAGCCGATTAGGGACGACGGAATAAACAGCATAGGTATAGCCATACCCGAAACTTCCCCGAAATACGCTACCGCTTGCGAAGAAGTAAGTCCGTATTTAATAAGTCTTGCAGGCAAAATAATAGCTATAAGCGAATTTATTAAAGAAGTGGTAGTTCTCATAGCCGTAATAGGAGTTGCGCTTGCAAGAAGAGGTTTTAACTGCGGAATGGGGTTGGCAGGCTTGTTTTTCATAGCTATCATTACAATAGCGGATAACACGAAAGAGAAAATATAAGAAATAAGCACCGCGTAAGATGCGGTTTTTACGCCTTGAATCAGACTAGAAGAAAGTCCAACCATAATTATTCCGCTTGCAATCATAACGAATTCTTCTAAAAATTCTATTAAAGAGTAAATAAAAAAGTTTTTATTTCCCCAAAAATTTCCCCTTACTACCGCGTAAACGGAATTTATGGCAAGCGACGGAATTATTATGGTAAGTACGGTTAAACACCTTTTGTCGGAAAAGAAAAATCCTAACTTATTTTTAAATAAAAAATATAATAAAGTTACGGGCAAAGAAAAAATTAAAGCCGTAACTATACCTGCGCTTATCGTTTGATAAACGCCTTTTTTATTGTTTTCGGTTTTGTGTTTAATAATCATTCGGGAAACAGTTACGGGTATTCCGGAAGCAGTTATCGTAATTAAAACTCCGAAAACCGATAACGCTATTTGATAAATTCCCAGTCCTTCCGCGCCTAGCGTTCGGGATAAAAATATTCTATATAAAAATCCTAAAAATCTTTCTCCTATGGAAAAAGTGGTTACTACGGCAACCGTTTTAAATAATCGTTTAATAGCTTTTACCTCTCAAATAAATTTTATTAAAAGGCAATTTTAATTATGCTAGATAAGCTTTATATATTTTAAAGCTCGTTTTACTCATTTTTAAAAATTAAACATATAATTTAGTATGGAATATTTAAATAAACACGGAGTATATTACTACGTTTATAAGTTTAACGACGATTTAAGAAGTCTTGCAATAAAATATAACACTACCGAAAAATTGATTTTTCTTGAAAATAATACCGCCGAGTTTTTAGACGGGCAAATTTTAAAAATCACAAAGCGTAGCGGAAAACTTTATATAGTTCGTCCGTTCGAAACGCTTGAAAGTTTAGAAAAAAAATTTAAAAGCCAAATAAAAGAGAAAAATAGAATAAATTTTGTTTATCCCTTTCAAATGATTTTGATTTAATTTTTTTTGCTTAAAAAGGCGTTAAAAACTGCTATTGTATACCGTATAAAATTTTAAAGACACAACTTATTGTGTTTTTTTGTTATTTTTTTATTAAAAAACACAATTTAAAAACAAAAATAACTTAAATTTTATTGAAAAATACTTTTTTTTGTGTTAAACTGAGTTTAGTACGGCAAAAATTCGGATTAAAGGAGTTACAAATGCCAAGTAAAGAATACGGTTCAAAGAATATAAAAATACTTGAAGGGCTAGAAGCGGTTCGTAAAAGACCGGGAATGTATATAGGCGGAACGGGTTTAAAAGGATTACATCACATTTTATGGGAAATTATAGATAACGCGATAGACGAAGCCACAAACGGCTACGCCGATAAAATAGAAGTAATATTGTATCCCGACGGAAGCGTTTCCGTAGAAGATAACGGAAGGGGAATACCTACCGACATACACCCTACGGCAAAAATTTCGGGGGTAGAAGTAGTATTTACGCAGTTGCACGCGGGCGGAAAATTCGATAACGACAATTACGCTTTTTCGGGCGGATTGCACGGCGTAGGCGCAAGCGTAACCAACGCTTTATCCGAATGGTTAGAAGTAGAAGTTTATAAAAACACCGTTTATAAAATGAAATTTCATTCTTACTACGACGAGAAAAAGGGGAAAGTTTTATCGGGAATTCCGATAGGACATTTAAAAAATACAGAAAAACCTACAAATAAAAAGGGAACTTTCGTTCGTTTCAAGCCCGATAAAGAAGTTTTTGAAACTTGCGAATTCGATTACGGTATTATCGTTGACAGAATAGAAGAATTAGCTTTTTTAAATAAAGGCATTACAATTACCTTAGAAGATAGAAGAAACGATTTGCACGGTCCCGTAAGTTTTAATTACACCGGAGGAATAATAGATTTTGTAAAAAAATTAAATTCGGGTAGAAATTCCGTAATAGAAGCTCCGCTTTATATAAATGGCGAAAATAACGGAATACTTGCCGAAATTGCTTTTCAGCATACGGATAATTACGACGAAAGGATAATATCTTTCGTAAACAACATTTTAACTTGCGACGGCGGAACTCACGAAGAAGGCTTTAAAGCGGGCTTTACCAAAGTTTTAAACGATTTTGCAAGAAGCGTAAATCTATTAAAAGAAAAAGACGAAAATCTTTTGGGAGAAGACTACCGCGAAGGTTTAACGTGCGTAATATCCATAAAAATGAAAAACGCGCAATTCGAAGGTCAAACCAAAGGAAAACTCGGCAATCCCGAAGCTAAAGTCGCAGTTATGCAAATTGCGGTAGAACAACTTAAAATTCTTTGCGAAAATAAAAAGAATAAATCCGTATTTACCGCAATAGTGGGAAAAGCCGTAAACGCATCTAAGGCGAGAAAAGCCGCAAAACAAGCTAAAATGATTGCAAGGGGCAAAAAAGACGCGGACAGCTTTAACTTAGTAGGAAAACTCGCGTCTTGTTCTTCCAGAAAAAGCGAAGAAAACGAATTGTTTATCGTAGAAGGAGATTCCGCAGGAGGTAGCGCAAAGCAAGGAAGAGATAGAACCCATCAGGCGATTTTGCCTTTAAGGGGCAAGCCTTTAAACTGCGAAAAGAAAAAAATAGACGAAGTTTTAAAGAACGAAGAAATTCGTACGATAATAAGCGCGCTCGGAACGGGAATAGGAAACGATTTCGATATAGACAACTTAAAATTCGATAAAGTAGTAATTATGTCGGACGCGGATACGGACGGCGCGCACATAAGGGCAATACTTTTAACTTTCTTTTATAGGTATATGCGTCCGCTGGTAGAGCAAGGACACGTTTATATAGCTATGCCACCACTTTACAAAGTTTATAAAAAAGACGTGGAAGAATACGCTTACGACGATAGCGAATTAAAAGAAAAAATAGAAAAAGTAGGTAGGGGATACCAACTTCAACGTTACAAAGGTTTAGGAGAAATGAATCCCGAACAGCTTTGGGAAACGACGATGAATCCTAAAACCAGAGTTTTAATGCAAGTTTCCATAGACGATAAAGTTTTAAACGAAAGACTTATTTCTACCCTTATGGGCGAAGGCGCGCAAGAGAGAAAAGCTTACATTTTGGAATATGCGAATTTTAACAAAGAAGATACGTATTTCGATAAGGTAAATAACGCAAGGAGTGATACAAGTGGAAGAAATTAAAAACGGTATAATAGAAAAATCTATGGAAGACGTTTTGCATAACTCTATGATACCTTATGCGGAAGACGTTATTTTAAACAGGGCAATTCCCCGTATAGAAGACGGTTTAAAGCCCGTTCAAAGAAGAATTTTATATTCTATGTACACTTTGGGGATACTTCCCGATAAAGGATACAAAAAAAGCGCGAGAGTAGTAGGTGATTGTTTGGCAAAGTATCACCCCCACGGCGACACTTCCGTTTATGACGCAATGGTAAGACTTGCGCAAGATTTTAATATGCGTAATATTCTAATCGACGGACACGGAAATTTCGGTTCGATTGACGGGGACGGCGCGGCGGCAATGCGTTATACGGAAGTTAAGTTAAATTCACTAGCCTTAGAACTTTTAGACGGACTCGATAAAGATACGGTAAAATGGCAATCTAACTTCGACGACGAATTAAAAGAACCCGAAACTTTGCCCGGTAGATTTCCAAACCTATTAGTCAACGGGGCTACGGGTATTGCGGTAGGATTAGCAACAAATATCCCCACGCACAATTTAGCCGAAGTTATAGACGGCGCGGTTGCTTTAATAGACAATCCTAAAATTTCGCTTGACGAAATGATGAAATATATAAAGGGTCCCGACTTTCCTACGGGAGCTTATATAATCGCTACGGACGAGCTTAAAACCGCTTATCAAACGGGTAGGGGTAAGTTTACCATTAGGGCGAAAATGCATTTAGAACAAGGCGAAAACGGTAAAAAGAATATAGTTATTACCGAAATGCCTTATCAATCCAACAAAGCCGAAATTTTAAAAGACATTGCGGTAAAAAGGGACGTAAATAAAGTAGCCGTTTTAGAAGGCGTTACCGATATAGTGGACGAGTCCGACAGAAACGGAATGAGAGCCATTATAAAAGTTAAAAAAGATTGCAACGTAAACGACGTTATACAATATTTACTTAAAAACACTAAATTACAAGTAAGTTTCGGAGTAAATATGGTTGCGATAGCAAACGGAAAACCGCAACAATTAGGGCTTTTGGATATTCTTTCTTATTACGTTGAATATCAAAGAAAAGTCGTATTAAACAGAACTAAATTCGATTTAAACAAGGCTCAGGAAAGGGCGCACATTTTACAGGGGTTAATTATTGCCGTAAACAATATAGACGCGGTTATAAAAATAATTAAAAACGCCCCCGATACGCCTACCGCACGCCAAAGTTTAAGAAAAACTTTCGATTTATCCGAAAGACAAGCGCAAGCGATATTAGATTTAAGACTTGCAAGAATTACTAAATTAGAAGTTAAGGGTTTGCAGGACGAGCTTTCGGAGCTTGAAGAGCTAATAACAAAACTCAAAAAAATAGTGGACAGCAAAAAGCTTCAAATGGATATTGTTAAAAGCGAAATGCTTGCCATTAAAAAGAAATATAAAGATTCGAGAAAAACCGAAATAATTTACGACGTAAGCGACATCGGTTTAGAAGCGAGTGCGTCTTCCGACGTGGTCGAAAACGTAGTTATCGCCTATACCGCAAATAAAACTATAAGAAAATTAAAGACCAAAAACTACGAAAAAGCCATAGAAGATACCGAGCCTTCCGTTAAAAACGTGTTTAAATTCGCTTGTAGAACGGATACGGATAAAGAAGTGCTTGCCTTTACTAACAAAGGTAATTTGTTTAAAATGGATATATCGTTTATACCCGAAAGCAAAGGCGCAGACGTAAACGGAATAAGTTTTGCCAAATTTTATAAAGAAGCCGAAAAAGGGGAAGAGCCTATCGCGTTTTTCTCTCAAAACGACCTTGATTTTGAAAAAGACAAACTCGTATTCTTTACCGAACAAGGCATGGTAAAAATTTCCGCTTTAACCGATTTTAACGTAAATAAAAACGTTTTCCAAGCGATAAAACTTAAAGACGGAGATAGCTTAATTTCCGTTCAAAAGGACAACGGAGAAGACGAAATGATTTTCGTTACCGCAAAGGGAATGGTAGAAAGAGCCGAAAAAGACGTTCCCGTTCAGGGTAGAGTTGCGGGCGGAGTAAAGGGAATAACTTTATCCGATAACGATAAGGTTACTTATGCTTGCATTTTCGATAAAGAAAAAAGCAACGTTTTAATTATTTCGACCACCGAAGGATTTTTTAAAAGGGTAAATATAGGTACAATTTCTAAAATAGCAAGGGGCGGAAAAGGCGTAAAATGTATCGATACTTTTGACACGCCGTCCGCTACTGTAAATATGGCTTGTGTTCTTAACCCCGGCGAAAAAAACAGAGTATTTTCGATAGGGGATAATGGGGTTTCGTCTTGCGACGTAGAAAATATTCCCCTGGAATCGAGATTGTCTAAGGGTAAACTCGTTTCGGAATTAGGAAAATGTAAAAGCGTGCTTATGAAAAGTAAATCTTTTAAATAAGGTGAAAATATGATAACTGAAAAAGGTAGAGTTTTAATAGATTCGGCGGAAAAAGAATATTTTAAAATAACGGCTTTAATTTCGGATTTTTACGATAAAGCGTATTCCGATATACAGTTAAAATGGAAAAAAAGCGAAGTTTTATCCGATTTCGACGCGTTTTTACAATCCTTTTTAACCGCCGTAGCCATAAAAAACGGAAAATTAGGCGAAGACGAAACCACTTTAATTGCGGGAATAGTCAAATACGGCACTGTTTTTCAAAATATCGACATTACTCTTTTTGCCGATTGTAACTATGAAATGAGAAATAAACTCGGCGAAATAGTAAAAGATGAGCTAAATAAAGTTCCGTACGCGGTACTTCTTTCTGCGGTAATAGATAAAAAACACGATAGAAAAATTACCAAAGAAATTTTAAACGGCTTAATAAAATTAGGATATAATTTGTCGTGCATGGCAAATATTTACGATAATTTAAACGTAATAAAAGAATGTTTAAAATCTATTAACGACTTTATTTCCGTAAATTCCGTTTCAATTTAATTAAATATTTCGTCTTTTTAACGCCGTCGGCTTGCCCGACGGCGTTTTTCTATTCACATTTAATTTGTATCTTTATCGCTTTAAAAAATCCTATAAAAATTAGTAATATTTCTTTTTTTTGCAAAATACAATTTAGTAGTTTCATTTTAGACCATATTCGTCCATTATCGACAAAAACGGTCAAAATTGTTAAAAAAATATATATTAAAATAGAGGTGTTAATTGAAAAAGCGATTTAAAAAAGTTTTTACGGCTATACTTTCCGTTATAACGTTTTTTTCTTTGTGTTTCGGGGTAAGCAAAGTGGACGCCGACGAAGTTTTTAACGGTAACGTAAAAAGAGCTATTCCCATTTACAACGTCGCAACCGACGAAAAGAAAATTTCTATTTCTTTCGACTGCGCTTGGGGAACGGAATTTACCGACGGTATGCTTTCCGTTATGGATAAATACAACGTTAAAAGCACGTTTTTTTGCGTTCAGTTTTGGGTGGAAAAATATCCCGAAACCGTTAAAAAAATTAGCGACGCGGGACACGAAGTAGAAACTCATTCGGCAACTCATAAATATATGAGTAAATTAGACGAACAAAAAATTAAAGACGAAATAAACACGTCTAAAGAAGCGATTGAAAAGATAACGGGTAAAAAAGTTACGCTTTTCCGTCCGCCTTACGGCGATTATAATGACAGACTTATAAACACCGTTTCGTCTATGGGGCTTTATACTATTCAATGGGACGTCGATTCGCTCGATTGGAAAGATTTATCCAAAGAAAAAATTACCGAAAGAGTGATTAAAAAAGTAAAATGCGGTTCGATAATTCTTTGCCACAACAACGGCGCGCACACTTTGGAAGCGTTACCCGCCATATTTGAAGTGCTTATTTCGCAAGGATATACTTTCGTCCCGATAGGGGAATTGATTTATAAACAAGGATACTTCGTTGATACGTTAGGTACACAACGGAAAAAATAAACGTATTGTCGATATTTCGACTTTTAGGAGGTAAAATGGAATACGTAGAAAAAGGCAACAACAAGGTTTACGTCAGAGGTGAAATTGTTTCTACCGCAAGATATTCTCACGAGATTTACGGAGAAGGCTTTTACGAAATGGACGTAATGATAAAACGTTTATCGGGGCAGGCGGATATTTTACCCGTTACGGTAAGTGAAAGATTGATTCAAGAAAAAGATTTGCAAGTTGGCAAAACCATTTCGGCAATAGGTCAATTCCGTTCTTACAATAAACTCGTAGACAACAAAAGCAAGCTTATGCTAACGGTGTTTGCAAGAGATATAGTCGAGAACGAAGAAAATAAAAATCCTAATTCGATAACGCTATCGGGTTACGTTTGCAAAGAACCCGTATATAGAACGACCCCGTTTAACAGGGAAATAGCTGACGTTTTACTTGCGGTAAACAGAGCTTACAATAAATCAGACTATATTCCTTGTATCGCTTGGGGAAGAAATGCAAGATTCGTTAAAAATTTGCAAGTAGGAGATTTTTTAACTATAAACGGACGTATTCAAAGTAGGGAATATCAAAAGAAATTTTCCGAAGACGACGTTCGCACTATGACTGCCTACGAAGTCAGTATAAACAAACTTTCGACCGAAGAAGAATCTTTTGTTTCGAGAGAAGAAGAAAATCAAGTCGTTTTCAATAACGTAAACTGATTTATCGCATATTTTTTTTAAAAAATCGTTGACTATTTCACCGATAAAAGATATAATATAGATTGTTAAAAAGAAATCTTTTGGAGGTAAATAAAAATGGCAAATGTTAAGGTAGCTATTAACGGTTTCGGAAGAATCGGCCGTTTGGCTTTCAGACAAATGTTCGGGGCAGAGGGTTTTGAAATCGTTGCTATCAACGACTTAACGAGTCCTAAAATGCTCGCTCACTTATTAAAGTACGATACTACGCAAGGTAACTATGCAAATAGTCACAAGGTAGAAAGTTGTGAAGCTGTTCTCAATGAAGACGGAACGGTTAAAGAAGACGGTTACATCGTAGTTGACGGAAAGAAAATCACGATTTACGCTAAGGCAAAGGCAGTTGAACTTCCTTGGAAGAAACTCGGCGTTGACGTTGTTTTAGAATGTACCGGTTTCTATACTTCTAAGGCAAAAGCTCAAGCTCATATCGACGCAGGCGCTAAGAAAGTTGTTATTTCTGCTCCCGCAGGAAACGACCTTCCCACTATCGTTTACAACGTAAACCACGAAACTTTAACTAAGGACGACCACATTATTTCGGCTGCTTCTTGTACGACGAACTGTTTAGCTCCTATGGCTAAAGCTTTAAACGATTACGCTCCCATTCAATCGGGTATTATGACTACCGTTCACGCTTACACGGGCGACCAAATGATTCTTGACGGTCCTCAAAGAAAAGGCGATTTAAGAAGAAGTAGAGCAGGCGCTATGAACATCGTTCCTAACTCTACGGGTGCCGCAAAAGCTATCGGTTTAGTTATTCCCGAATTAAACGGAAAACTTATCGGTTCTGCTCAAAGAGTTCCTACCGCTACGGGTTCTACCACCATTTTAGTTGCGGTTGTTAAAGGTAAAGATATTACCATTGACGGAATTAACGAAGCTATGAAGAACGCTACAACCGAATCTTTCGGTTACAACACCGACCAAATCGTATCTTCCGACGTTATCGGTATGAGATATGGTTCTTTGTTCGACGCTACGCAAACTATGGTTGCTAAAATCGACGACGACACTTATCAAGTACAAGTTGTTTCTTGGTACGATAACGAAAACTCTTATACCAGCCAAATGGTAAGAACGATTAAGTATTTCGCTAAATTTTTCTAAGAGATAATTTAAAATTTTTACTCCGACCTTTAAGTCGGAGTAATTTTTTATAAAGTAAACTATTTTAAAAACAATTATAAGGCAAAAGAGTAGTTTATTTTATTGTCGACTTGTTAAAATAAGCGTTATTTATGCGAAATTTAAAGGAGGAAACTATGGCAGAAAACAAATATAAAGGAACGCAAACGGAAAAAAATTTAGAACAAGCTTTTTCGGGCGAAAGCATGGCGAGAAATAAATACACGTATTTTGCGTCCGTAGCTAAAAAAGAGGGTTACGAACAAATAGCGGATTTGTTTTTAAAAACAGCCGAAAACGAAAAAGAACACGCAAAACTATGGTTAAAAGAATTAAAGGGAATAGGCAATACTTCCGATAATTTAAAAGAAGCTATAAACGGAGAAAATTACGAGTGGACGGATATGTACGAAAATTTTGCAAAAACCGCCGAACAAGAAGGGTTTAAGGAACTTGCGGAAAAGTTTAGACTTGTAGGTCAAATTGAAAAACATCACGAAGAAAGATACAGAGCGTTATTAAAAAACATAGAAAATGCGCAGGTTTTTGAAAAGTCTTCCGTAAAAGTTTGGGAATGTAGAAATTGCGGGCATATAGTAATTGGCGAAAAAGCTCCCGAAGTTTGTCCTACCTGCAACCATCCGCAAAGTTATTTCGAAGTTCGCGCTGAAAATTATTAAATAAAAATTACAAATGAAATCGTCCTAAAAATTACTTTTTTAGGCGATTTTTTTTATTTTAAAGTTTTACAAGGGTTAAAAATTTAGATTTTTAAAAACCTTTTTAAAAAATAAAGGTATAATTAAAAAGTAAAAAATATACTGCGTTTTTACTAGAAATTTTTATTAAAAAATATCTAAAAATACTTATTTATTATATTTATTTTCAAAAAAGTCTTGACAAATCAGACTAATAAAAATATAATATATTTTAATGGGATAAGTGTGTCCCTTTTTGACTTTTAAGGAGTTTAATATGAAGAAAAAGATAAGTCCAAAATCAATATTTGTCTTTATACAATGTTTAATTATGGTAATTGCGCCGTTTTTTGATTACTGGTCTGTATTTTCAAGAATAAAAAACAGAAAAACACCGGATATCACGACTGCAAACTACTTTGACCAAAAAGAGAGTAGATTTAAATTATTTGGTAGCAATGCCGAATTAAAGGCTAATTATACAGGCAAATACGCTTATCTTAATAATATAAGAATAGTTGCTTCCGTTATCGTAGCGATACTAACTATTTTAGCTTTGGTAAGACTTGTTTTATACGTAATGGAATTTTTAAATTTCAAATTTGTAGGAAGATTTACCTATCCTAAAATTCTTGAAAAAATTATATGTTTATCCATAATGATATTAACTGCTTTACTTATCATATTAGTAGTATTTATGGAATTAAAGAGCGAAATCGGATACGACCAGTACGAAGAAAATGGTGAAAAAAAATACAAGTCTTACTACTATTTATTTGCAAGCATAGGTTTTTATTTAACGATAATCCCGGGAATTTTCGTAGGGGCGTTAGGAAAAGAAAAGAAAGAAAAGAAAGAAGACTAATTAAATTTTTATGGCAACGCAAGATGCGTTGCCATACGTTTTATTAAATTTAAATTTTTTGTAAACTTTAAAATAGTTATAAAGGATAAAATAAAAAAGCTCGGTTTTTACCGAGCTTTTTTAAAAAAATTATTTTATTTCCAGTCCGTAGCGTTCAGCTGTTTTTTTAACGTTTTCTATCGTTTTATCGACAAGCGATTGCGGAGATATAACCGTTATTTTAGTTCCGTATTGAAGCAAATAATACTCCATAGCTTTTACGCTTGCAATTAAACTTATTTTATATTTATCGTCTTGTTTTTTTATTTTTATTTCTTTACCGAACTTATTTATAACGTCGTCTAAAACTTCTTCGTCGCATAAAAATTCTATCATTTCAAGTTTTCCCGCAAACATATAGGGGTAGGAATGAAAAAGTTTATCTAAATCCAAACCGTTGGCGTAACCTTTAAAATCTTTAAGATTTTCTCTTTTCTCGTCCAAAATTTTTACGTTAGTTATTTTATCGATTCTAAAAAATCCAACGTCGTTAAACACGTTGCTTGCGCCCATTAAATAATAGCACTGATTTACCAAAAAAGTAAAAAACGGCGAAATAATATGTTCGTTCGTTTTATGGAGTTTTTTATCTTGTTTATACTTATTATAGGTAAAAGTAACTTTTTTATCGTTTTCGATAGCTTCGTCTAAAATTTCAACGTTATAAAATAAATCTTTATTGTTTCCCCTAGAAAGATTGTTTACTTTAAAACATAGTTTATTTTTTTCGTTAAAAGGCTTTCCGCCCAAATGGCACAACTTTTTAATAAGTTCTTCCGAATAAGATTTATCTATGTAATTAAAAGAGAGAATACAATCAATTAAAAATTTAATTTCACCGCTCTCTAGCGGGCGAGAAGCTAAGTATACGCCTTTATTAGGTCTTGTTAAAACTTCTATTCCGCAATCGTTAAGCGTGTCCACGCAAGACGCTACGGATTTTCTCGTAGTCGAGCAACAATATATTTCGTTAATTTTTTCCGAAAGAGAAGTGTACGTAATAGGATAATCGTAGCAAGTGTTTTCGTATAAATATCTGTATATTGCAATTAGCAACTCTTTTTTATCCATTTTTCTCCTTATTTAAAAGCGTTTATACGGTTAATAACAAATATAATATAGTCGTTTTCTTTAATAAAATCAACAAAAATCGGTAAAAAAGCTTTTCAGTATAAAAAAAATATGTTATAATTAAAATCGGCATATAAAAAACGAAAGTTTATCATTTTTAAACGCGTTACAAACGATAAACTATTTAAAACGTTTATTAAAAACGAATGATAAACGAAAAGGGAGAAAATATGAGAAAGTTTGAAATCAGTTGTGATAGTAACTGCGATTTTTACGCAAACGAAATTGAAAATTTAGACATATACGTAGGGGCGTTGAGTTTTGTTTTAATAGATAAAAGCGGAAACATAACCGACTGCTTAGACTGTTTTAAAGAAGAAAAAGATTATTACGATTATTACGATAAATTGCGTTCGGGAATAATAGCTAAAACGTCAATTTTATCCGAAGAAGCTCATTATAATTTATTTAAAAATATGGTTGAAAAAGGTATAAAAACCATTTTACACGTTTGTCAGTCTTACGGATTAAGTCCTACGCTAGATAGAGCGAAAGACGCTTATAAAAGAATTTCGGAAGCTTATCCCGACGTAAAAATTTATTTCGTAGAAAGTTCTTCTACCACCGTAGGCGAACAAATGCTCGTTAGAAAAGCAATAGAAATGAGAGATAGCGGTTGTTCGGTAGAAGAAACTCAACAAAAGTTGGAAAGTTTAAAAATGCACCTTCAACATTATTTAATCGTTAGCGATTTAATGTTCTTAAAAAGAGGCGGAAGAATAAGCGGACCAAAAGCAATGATAGGCTCTTTACTAAAAGTAAGACCTATAATCGAATTTAACAAACAAGGGAAATTAGATATAATTCGTAAAGAAATGGGTGAAAAGAAGGCGTTTTCTTCGGTAGTTGCGGAAGGTTTGGAAATGGGTAAACATCCGGACTCTTTCCAAATGTACATAGGGCATACAGGAAATAAAGAAATGGCTGAAAGGTTATGCACAAAAGTAGAAGAAGCTTTTGGATACAAACCCGAAATAAGGTTGATAGGACCTATTATCGGCGCGCATTTAGGACCGGACGCAGTCGCGTATGCATTTATAAGCGATAAAGAAAGATTATATTGATTTACGTAAATTAAGGACGTTTTAATTATGGACATTAACGAACAAATAGCAGATATTAAAAAAACGGAATTTAAATGGGACTACGAAAAGGTAGAAGCAAAATGGCAAAAAAGATGGGAAGAAAATCAATCTTTTAAAGCCGTTGATTTTTCGGATAAACCGAAATTTTATTTGTTAAGCGAATTTTTCGGACCAAGCGGAAAGGGAATACATTTAGGACACGTTAAGTGTTATACTCCTACGGAAATTATCGCGCGTTTTATGAGATTTAAAGGATATAACGTTTTATATCCCGTCGGTTGGGACGCTTTCGGTCTTCCTACCGAAAACTACGCGATAAAAATGCACAAATCGCCTGAACTCGTAACCAAAGACAATATTGCTATTTTTACTAATCAATTAAAGAAAATGGGATATTCGTTCGATTGGTCAAGGGAGTTTGCTACTACGGACCCCGATTATTATAAGTGGACGCAATGGATTTTCTTGCAATTATTTAAGCACGGAATGGCTTATAAGAGTAAAGGAGAAGTAAACTTTTGTCCTACCTGTAAAACGGTTTTGTCTAACGAAGACAGTCAAGGCGGAGTTTGCGACAGATGTCATAATCCCGTTATAAAAGCCGAAAGAAACGTTTGGTATTTAAGAATGAAAGATTATTCCGAAAAAATGCTAGACGCGGTTGACGAAATAAATATGAAGCCAAACCTTAAAGAATCGCAGAGAAACTGGATAGGAAAATCGGTTGGCGCGGAAGTAGATTTTTCGGTTAAAGGGACTGATAAAAAATTTACCGTTTTCACCACGAGAGCGGACACTTTATTCGGTGTAACGTTTATGGTTATTTCTCCCGAACACGAGTTAGTAGACGAGTTACAAGATAAAATAACCAATATCGACGAAATAAAAGCTTATAGAGAACAAGCTAAACATAAATCCGATATAGAAAGAACGGCAAATAAAGAAAAAACGGGCGTTAAAATTCAAGGAATAACCGCGATAAACCCCGTAAATCAAAAAGAAATTCCTATTTTCGTTGCGGATTACGTTTTATCCGGTTACGGAACGGGCGCAATAATGGCTGTTCCCGCTCACGACCAAAGGGATTACGATTTTGCTAAAAAATTCGGAATAGATATAATTCCCGTTCTCGAAGGCGGAGATAATTACGACGAACATCCTTACGAAGACGACGGAATTCATATAAACAGCGATTTTTTAAACGGAATGGGTTTAGAGCAAGCAAAACAAGCAATTACGGCTTGGCTTGAAAAAAACAAACTCGGAAAAGAAAAAGTAAACTATAAAATGCAGGACTGGCCCTTTAACAGGCAACGTTATTGGGGAGAACCTTTCCCGATTGTAATTTGCGATAAATGCGGTTACGTTCCCGTTCCCGAAGAAGAATTGCCGTTGCGTCTTCCTAAAACCGACGATTTTACTCCCGACGATACGGGTAACGGACCTTTATCCAAACTTACCGATTGGGTAAATTGTAAATGTCCTAAATGCGGTGGAAACGCAAAAAGAGAAACGGACACTATGCCTAACTGGGCAGGTTCTTCTTGGTACTGGTTAAGGTTTATGGACCCGCATAACGACAAAGAATTTGCTTCTCAAAAAAACCTTAAATATTGGGGCGAAGCCGATTTATATACGGGCGGAGTAGAACACGTTACTCGCCACATGCTATATGCAAGTTTTTGGCATAACTTCTTATACGATATAGGCAAAGTTCCCAAAAAATTACCCTTTAAAAGAAGAATGTGTAACGGTCTTATACTAGATGAAAAGGGTAGAAAAATGGGTAAGAGTTCGGGCAACGCCGTAGACCCCATTTTGGTAATAAATCAATTCGGAGCGGACGTATTCAGACTTCACGTTATGTTTATAGGCGAATACGAACAAAACACTATTTGGACTTTTACGGGTATAACCGGTAGCGTAAACTTTTTAAATAAAGTTTGGGATTTACAAGAACTCGTAAAGGACGGAAAAGTCAGCGCGGAACACGAAAAGTTGCTCCATAAGTTGATTAAAAAGGTAAACGACGGTATTTATAATCCTTCTGCCGAAACGTACGAACAAGCAAACGATTTCAGGTTTAATACTATAATTTCTTCTATGATGGAATTCGTAAACAAAATAAAAGAAGACGGATTTATCAGTAAAGAAGAATTAAGGGCGTTTTTAGTATTGCTCAATCCGTTTACCCCGCATATTACCAGCGAGATTTACGAAAGAATATTCGGCGGAGATATTTTATCCGAAAGTTTCCCTGTTTACGATGAAGAAAAAACAAAAGATACGGAAATAAATTTACCCGTTCAACTTATGGGTAAAATGAAGGGAACGATAAAAGTAAACATAGCCGAAAGTAAGGAAGAAATTCAAAAGAAAGCAATGGAATTTTTAAAACTTACGTCAGGGCCTAAAAAGGTTATTTTCGTTCCCGGAAGAATAATCAATTTTATAATATAATTTTTTAAAGTAAATTTTTTACACCCCGTTTGTCGGTAATGCGACAAACGGGGTGTAATTGTTTTATATTTTTGAAAAACGGTATTTAATACATATTTTTTTTAAAAAAAATATATTTAATACATATTTTTAAAAATCTGTATTGACAATCGTAGTTAATTGTTTTATACTTATTAAGTATTATTAAATAATATGTTATTTTATATAAATATAATTAATTTTCATTAAAAATTTCGGTTTTTATAGTTTTTTATTAAAAAACGATATTTTTTGGTTATAAGTATTAATGGGGGAGTATGAAGACGTATAAATACGCAATACTGGCGCACGTATTATTAGTCGCTTACGTATTGATTATAGGTATAATGCAAATTTTTAAATGGCAATATCCGAAAACGGGACTTATATTAACAGTAATCGTTTTATTCGTATTTTGCGTCGGAATGGTCGTTCCGTTTTTTGTGAGAAAATTCTCGGTTAAATCGATAGGTTTTTATTTAATACATTTATCTATAATATTATTTTTATCGGGAATGTTTACGTATTTTTGTTCCGGTAAAATTTATAACGTGTATTCTACTAAAAGCGTAATAAACTCTGAGTTATTCGAATATGATTTTAATTCCGACGGAAGCGTAAAAGTTGACGGTAACGGAAATTACGTTTATAAAAAAAGGCAAAGCGTTCCGTTTTCTTACGTTTTAAAAGATATGAGCGTGGAATATTATTCTAGCAAAGCTTATATTTTAAAACAAACCGAAAAAAACGGCAGATACTCTTACGAAACTATAAAAGACGATGTTTATCCCTCCAATGGCTATTACGATTTCGGTGGATACGGAGAAATTGATTGCGATGACGTAGACGGAAAAATAGAAAAATCTATCGGTTTTTTAGACGTAACGCTTAAATCGGTAGATTCTAAAACTAAAATTATTGCAAGATTTATGTATCCGCAAGTGAAAAAATACAAAGGTGAATTAGTTTTCAGTAAAAACGGGAAATCGACCGAAAAAAGCATAAAAGTAAATTACCCCGTAAATTACTGCGGTTGGAAAATTATGCTTGTTAGTTTTAACGAAGAAAGTAATATTGCGGTGTTAAAATTTAAATATAATAAAGGGGAATACTTAACTTCCGTAGGGTTAGTATTAACGATTTTATCGACTTTTTACGTATGTTTGATACAACCGATTATAAAAAATAAAAAGGTAAAGGGGGTTAAACCGAATGCAGATATTCGTTAAAGTTTTAACCGTTATTGCCTGTGTATTATATTTTTCTTCGGTAGTTTTATATGTGTTAAAAAAACAATTTGTTTCCTTTGCGATAGCTTTTATTGCGTGGATATTAAATTTAGGAATTGTAATAATAAATTGGAAATATAACGGTTACGTTCCTTTTGTCAGTATGAGTCAGGTTATGATTTTTATGGCAATGGTATTTCCTATTGTTTTTCAATTTGTTAAATACGTTTTAAAAGAACCTAATTTAGAACCTTGGTTTTCTTTATGCTCGGGAATATTTTGTTTAGGCGTGTCTTTTATGGACCAAAAACTAATATGGCATTTTCCGCCCGCATTGCAATCCTTGTTTTTCGTACCGCACGTAATGAGTTATATGCTTTCTTATTCGTTATGCGCCGTTTCGTTTTGTTTGACAATTTTTTCTATAATTTTAAGAATTAAAAAAAAGGATGAAAAAATTATTGCGAGTAACGATAAAGCCGTGTATAAGTTGATTATTACAGCTTTTCCGTTTATGGTATGCGGAATGTGTTTAGGCGCTTTATGGGCTGATAATTGTTGGGGTAATTATTGGGAATGGGATCCTAAGGAAACGTGGGCGTTAATAACTGTATTAGGTTATTCGTTGTATTTACATTTAAGAAAAATTCCTAAATGCGATAAATTTTTAAATCCCATTTTGATTTTTTCTTTTTTCGCTTTAATAATGACTTTTTTCGGCGTCAGTGCGTTGAATATGGGCGGAATACATTCTTATTGATATTTCAGGAGGTAATGATGAGTATAAAAAGAAAAAAGTTTGTTTTAATTCTAATCGGGATTTTAGCAATTTCTTTTATGATGTTTGTATTTACCGGTTGCGGAATAAATTCCGATAGTAAATCATCTAAAGACGTTTCTTCTTTTGATTCTAGCAATACTTCTTCGTTTGGGGATTACGACAGCTCCGAGAAAGAAGATTCCGGTTCGGATTCATCCTATGGATCCGACAGTTCCGTTAGCAGTTCGTCTAAATCGGATTCTTCGATAAGTTCGTCTAAATCGGAAGATCCTAAGCCGACGGAAAAATACGATGATTTATCTTACGGATTAACTGCAAACGCTACTTACAAACAATACGCAACCGATTACATTTCCTTAACGGATATAACTGTAAATAACGGTATTGCTTATTTAGCGGACGTAACGGCAAAAAGCGTTTATGCGGTTAACGTGTCTAGCAATAGAATAATCAATACGTATTACGTGGGCGAAAATGTAAATTGCATAAGCTTTATAGAAAATAAACTTTACGTAGGAGTCGGGGAAAGAGCAGGCAAAATTTTGATTTTAAATAAAGATACTTTTGCCGTAGAAAAAGAGATAGAAACCGACCATACTCCCGTTGACGTAATTTATGCAAACGGAAAAATTTATTGCGCTAATAGATTTTCGAATAACGTAACCGTATACGAAAAAAATACAATGAAAAAAACCGCAACGATATCCGTTGCAAGAGAACCTATGGCTTTAAAGCTTGTAGGCAATAAAATTTTCGTTGTAAATCAACTTCCTGCGGTAAGTGCGTTAGAAGAAAACGTCAGTTCGGAAATTTCGGTAATAAACACAAGTTCGGACGTAGTTACTAATAATATACGTTTAGTAAACGGCACCACCAGTCTTAAAGACGCAGTAGTATCCTCAAACGGAAAATATTTATACGTTACTTGCGTTGTCGCAAGATATTTATATCCCACCACGCAAGTTCAATACGGTTGGATAAACACAAATGCCGTTGCGATAATAGACGTGCAATCTTTAACTCATTATGCAACCGTTCTACTCGATGAAGAAACCATAGGCGCGCCTAATCCTTGGGGTATTACCGTACAAAACGGCAAAATAGTAGTTGCTTTAAGCGGTAGTCAAGAGATAATGGTAATAAATGAAAATAAAATGCTTAATTCTCTTGCGTCTTTAACGGATAAAGAAAGAGCGGAAGTAGTTAATCAATTTGCATTTCTGCAAGATAACAGAGAAAGGTTCGATTTAAGCGGAAGGGGAGCTAGGGCTGTTTTCGGACTAGAAGGAAAAGTATACGTAGCTAGTTTTTACGACGCCGTTGTAGAAGTATTAAACGTGAGCAATAATTCCTTAACGGTATTATCGGCAGGTTCGCAAAAAGAATTAGACGCCGTTAGATACGGGGATATCATGTGGCACGACGGAACGCTTGGTTATCAAAGTTTTCAATCTTGTTCTACTTGCCACGTAGACGGAAGAACGGACGGACTTAATTGGGACGAACCGTTTGACGATATAGGAAACCCGAAACAAACGCAAACAATGCTTTATACCCACCGCATGCCACCCGTTACCGTTGTAGGAGCTTCGCCCTCTGCGGAAGATAACGTCGTAGGGTCTATAGAAGGAACTCATCATATAAAATTAAAAAAAGAGCAATATGCTTACGTTGACGAATACTTAAAATCTTTAACGCCCGTTACCAGTCCTTATCTCAATAGGGACGGGAGTTTAACGGAATCGGCTAAACGCGGAAAGATTTTATTTTCCGAATACGGCTGTATACAGTGTCATAGCGGACCTAATTTTACTGATTTACATAGTTATTTATCGCCCGCGCTAGAATACGACGATTCTTGGGAAGATAGAGAAATGTTCGTTCCTTCCTTAGTGGAATCTTGGAGGACTGCTCCTTATACGTTTAACGGATACGCTTATTCTATGGTAGACGCAGTTAAGATTTATGCTAAAAATATTAGCGACAAAGACGCGGAAGATTTAGCGAACTACGTTTTAAGTATCGGCAACGAAAACGAATATTACGGCGTAGAACAAGTAGTTTGGGAAAATAACGGGGAAAATATTATAAATAAAATTTCCGATAACTATAAGCTGATGTATCTTACCGTAAGAAAACAAAAACAAACGAATAAAGACGTCTTTTTAAGATTTGCACTTCTCGATAAAAACGATAAGCAAATAGGGGAGGGCTTTAAGTCAAAAATATCGGGTTTAACAAAAGTGGGAGATATTATAACAATAAAAATAAACAATTTTGTTTTACCCAAGCAATTAGAAGACTGCACGAAATACGTTATTACCATTGTTGACGGTAACGGTAATTATCTTGCAACGCCATACGAATATTGCTTAAAAAAGGGGGAATAAGAAATGAGTCAAACTAAATTTCGTAAAAACATAATTTTGGTTTTTATAGGGACGTTGTTTTTAAGTTTAATATTAGGTTTTACTTCTTTATACACGGCTTTTGCTAACAATAATTACTTAAATTATGAAACTCAAAATACTGTAGTTCAATATGATAAAAAAGGAAAAACGGTTGTAAATTACGGAAGTTTGCAAAACGTTGCGAAAAACTACGCCGATTCTTATATCGTTATAAAAAATCGTCAATTCGGCGCGTCGCATTATGCTTATAGCGAAGCTGTCAGCGACGACGGAAACGGATTTTATCCCGACCAGTCCGAATACGGTTGGTATCATAACTCTCAAATGATAAGGGTAAAAATCAATCAAGACGGCTCGACGACGGAAGAAATATTACTTAACGACGTAAACGGAGTAATAAGGGACCCCGATGTGTCTTTTGACGGTAAAACGGTATTGTTTTCTTGGAAAAAAAGCGTTGCGGGACAAAACTCCGACTACACTTTAAAACACTGTGATTTCCATTTATATAAAATGGATTTGGCTACTAAAGCCGTTACTCAGCTTACGTTCGGTCAAGGCGTTGCCGATTACGAACCTAAATGGCTCGGAAACGGAAATATAGTTTTCAGTTCTACAAGGGCTTGTCAAACGGTTGACTGTTGGAAAGTTCCCGTATCGAATTTATATATTTGCGACGGCGACGGTAACAACATAAGAAGAATAGGACAAGACCAAGTTCACACAACTTTCCCGACTCTTGCGGAAGACGGAAGAATTTTATATACGCGTTGGGATTATAACGACAGAAACCAAATGTACGTTCAAGGCGTATTTCAAATGAATCCCGACGGAACCAATCAAACGGAATTGTTCGGAAACAACTCCAACTATCCTACGACTTTATTACATACTAGACAAATACCCGGTAGTTCTACTAAGTATTTTACGATAGTAGCAGGGCACCACAACCGTCAGATAGGAAGAATAGCGATATTAGATACTTCTAAGGGGACGAATAATCCCGACGGAATTCAAGGGCTTACTTTTAACGGACTCGGAATAAATAACCAAATAGATAAAACGCCTTCTCAAGATTACACCAACTCAAAAGGAGGAACGTTATTTAAATTCCCGTATCCTATCAGTGAAAACGAAGTTTTATACGCTCGTTCGAATAATAAAAACCTTAATCCAAACGGAACGGACGGCGGTGGCGATTCGGACGGAAACGGTCGTTGGGGTAGCGATATAAGGTATAATATTTATTATTATAACATCGCTACTAATCAAGAAGTGCTTATATGTAACGGCAGTAGCGAATTACCCGCAAGCCAAATAGTGCCTATAAAAACAAGACAGGTAAGAAATCGTCCCGACACGGTTGATTATTCCAAAGATACGGCAACCTATTACGTAGCTAACGTTTACGAAGGCGACGGTTTAAAGGGAATCAATAAAGGAGAAGCAAAATATTTAAGAATAGTAGCTTTAAAGTATAGACCCTACGCTTTGGGTACCTTGCAAAATCCCGGCTATACTTTTTCGGATAACGATTACTATAAAAACGAAGACGGAACTTATCAAAATATATTCTATGTGGGTAGCGACCCGTTTACTCCCGTAGGTTCTTCTTATACGTCTTGGGATATTAAAATGGTTTTGGGAATTGTCGATATAGAAGAAGACGGTTCTGCGTCGTTTAAAGTTCCGAGCGACTTACCCATATTTTTCCAAGTTCTCAATCAAGACGGAGAAATGATTCAGTCTATGAGAAGTTGGTCTACGCTTATGGGAGGAGAGTATTATTCTTGCGTGGGTTGCCACGAAAATAAAACGCAAGCTCCTAACGCATACGGTTCTCGTACAATTGCACTAAGCAAAAAACCGCAACTAATTAAAAAAGATTTATGGATGGTTGGGGAAGAATACGAAAATTACGACCCGTATACCGACTATAAAGGATTTTCTTATCTTAACGAAATTCAACAAATATTCGACGAAAGTTGCGTAAAATGCCATAACAACTTAGATTCGGCAATAGAAAGAGCTAATGCAGATTTAGAAGAAGTATATAATCCTACCACTACCGATACAACCACGACTTCGCTTACTCAAAAAATATCTTTGGGCGCGACTTGGGAGTATAAAGTAGGCGGATTAGAAGATAACTGGTATAACAAAAAAGGCGGTTGGTCTAGCGCGCAAGCAGGGTTCGGCAATACGAGTTCGGGTAAAAACGGAAGCACGGGCAAAACGGAATTGTCTTGGTTTAACGATACCGCTTATTTCAGAACGACTTTTAATCTTTCTTCAAGCGAAGTAAACAAAGAGTTGTATTTAATGTGGCAGTACGACGAAACCCCGACCGTTTACATAAACGGAGTACAGGTTTTAGTAAGAAAAGGATTTATATCTACCGTTAAAACGGAACGTTTAAATATAGACGGCGGAGTATTAAAACAAGGCGAAAATATTATTGCCGTTAAAATGAAAAATGTAGACGGCGGACAATATTTCGATTTAGCTCTTTACGTATCGCAAGAAGACGTTGAAAGAACGCAAAAAACCGAAGTTTTCGGCTTTGGACAAAGTTGGAAATATTTAATAAGCGATACCGAATTGACAAGCGAATGGGTTAATAATAATTATAACGTTAATTCGTGGAGCAACGGACAATCGGGATTCGGTTCTTCCGGAGACGGCAGAGACGGTTCGACTTGTAAAACTAATATTTCTTGGACTACAAAGCATTTTTATGCTAAAAAGACTTTTACACTTACTAAAAACGCTTTAGGAAAAACTTTCTACTTAAAATGGCAATACGACGAAAATCCTATTGTCTACATCAACGGCAAAAAGATTTTAACGAGAAGCGGATATACTTCCGTTCCCACTACCACAAAATTAAATTTGAATTCCGATTTATTAGTGGAAGGGGAAAATACAATTGCGGTTGAATTGTCAAACATGAACGGCGGACAATACTTCGATTTAGCGTTATATTACGCTACCGATTCAACTTTGCAAGATTATTACGTTCCTTATTTGGATACGATAATAGATTTTGGTTCTCAATGGAGATTCGCCACCAACGAATCAGTAGAAAAATATGATTTAAACACGTGGGTACAGTCCGTAAACAACGTTGATTGGTGGTATAGATACGGCGGATTCGGCGTTGCGGGCGACGCAAGAAATCCTTCTACATGTAACTGGGCAACAACTTGGATAAAAGCAGGATTTATAAGAGAATTTACCATTTCGAGCGAGCAATTAAATAAAGAATTTTGGCTTTATTGGCAATACGACGAAAAACCGAAAGTATATATAAACGGAACGTTGGTTTTACAAAAAACGGGGTTTGTAAATAAGCCGATTTACACGAAATTATCTATTCCGTCAAATCTGTTGAAAAGCGGAATAAATACCATTGCCGTGTACCTAGAAAACACAAACGGCGGAGATAACGGCGGAGAGTATTTCGATTTAAAACTCGGTTGCGCGGATAAAAACGCAACGCAAGGAAAAGCGTTTTCTTTGCAAAGCTACCTTGTAAAAGGCGACAGAGAAAAAATGTATTATCCTATCTCTTATTTAATGGCTACCGGGTCGTTTAAAAACGGAAATTATTACTGCGGAACGTCTATGAACGAATTTACCAACTGGATATCCGCAATAAGTCAATGCGAAATACTAAGACCTTATCAATACGGTTCTCATAACAGTAACGTCATACAAATGTTAAGGGGAAACAGCGGTACGCACGGTCAAATTACGCTATCCGATTCCGATATAAGAAAAATTGCTTGTTGGATTGACCTAGCGTGTCCTTTAAGGGGAGAATACGACGAATTAAACAACTGGAATTCTAAGGAAAAAGCTTTTGCGGAAGAAGCGCAAAATAAACAAGATTTTTATAAAGAATTCGATAAAGTCGTTAAAAAGAATCTAGGTAAAAAAGGCGGGAAAGGAACCGTAACCGTAACCTTTAACGGAGCTACCGTATCCCAACAAGGATACGCTCAGATAAACGTAGGCAAATATAAAGTAGGCGATATTTTAACCATTAACGTACCTTCCGATTGTCATTATGTATTTATAAACATACATTCAAGGATAAAGACTAACCTAATATACGTTGAAGAATCCACTTTAAGAATAACGTTTAACGAAAGAATGTTTAATTCTTTGGGAGATTCGGTTAAATCCTACATAGATAACGTTATCACTGTATGGCTTCCTTGTGAAGGGGACGATTTAAAAGAATACAATTTAGCTCACAACTTTTTTGCAGGCGCTATCACGGGTGGTGGAGCAAGTGTAGAAACTAATTCTTACTATAACGACGGTTATAATTTCGTTGCTGAAAACGCAATAGACGGAAGGCAAGCAAACAACGGACACGGAACGTATCCGTTAGAATCGTGGGGACCTAACCAAAAATCAAACCCATATTTAAAGGTTTGGTTTAATAGAACGGTAACCTTAACAAGAATAGTGATATATACTCGTGCCGATTACAACTCAAACGGTAGCGACCACGACGCTTACGCTACAAGAGTGGGCGTTAATTACCAAGGATTGTCTAGTCCCGTTTATTACACTTTAACTAAAACCGCTTTGGGGCAAGAAATAGTTTTTGATAAACCTATAACCACTAATTTTATAACGCTAAAAGATTTTACTATTCCTAGCGAACAAGACAACTTAGATGCGTTTAGATGGTTCGGAATTACCGAATTCGAAGCATATGGCAAAATGTAACCGCTAAATTTTTGTTTAAACTAAAAATAATAAAAAATTTATTTGTAAAAATCGTTTGACAATTATATTTTTAAATGCTATGATAAAGCTAACAATTAAAATTAAAGACTAAGAAGGAATTATTTTCTGCATAAATTTTAGTACAGAGAGCTTTTGGTCGGTGCGAAAAAGCCTAAAAGTGTAGTTAAGTCTCATTCCTGAGTCGGAAGACTGAAAAGGGCAGTAAGTTTTCTCGGATGACCCCGTTATCATGGTCAAAGGCTTGTCGGAGCTTAATTAAGCGGTCGTATCTAAACGGTACGGCAATCAGGGTGGTACCACGAATTTATTCGTCCCTGAAATCTGTTTAAACAGATTTCAGGGACTATTTTTTTAGTACTATTTAAATAAAATAATTGTCGTTTAAAACCGAGTTGAATAAAGTGGGACTATTTTTTTAGCGCTATTAAATTAAAATTTTGTAGAGAGTTTTTAAGGTTAAATAAATGAAGTTTTAAAAATGCTTTTGCAAATTATCGTTACAGTACATAAACACGTTAAAATTTTATTAAAATTTAATAATCTTTATAAAACTTTAAGAAAAACGAGTATTTAAAAAATATTTTTATCAATATTAAAATAAGGAGCAAAAATGAAAAAAATTATTATTTCGGACGCAACTTTAACAAGGCAAGAAACACTTTCTTTCAAAGAAAAACTTGAAATTTCGAGATACCTATATAAAACCGACGTTGACGTAATAGAACTAGGTGAAATTGCTTGTGGTAAAGCTGATATTTTGCTTGTAAAAACTATTTCGTCTATCGCAAAGGACGCCGTAATTTCCGTCGGAGCGGGAAAAGATTTACAAAGCGTTGACGACGCGGTAAACGCTTTACAAAACACTAACAAAAAGAGAATAAGAATAGAATTACCCGTATCCAGCGTAGGTATGGAATACACTTTCCACAAAAAAGCTCCAAAAATGCTTTTATGGGCGGAAGAAGTTATAAAGTACGCAAAAAGTAAAATCGACGACGTAGAACTTTATTTGTCAGACGCTACGAGAGCGGATAAAGATTTTGTGGCTCAAATGATAGAAACGGGCGTAAAAAACGGAGTAACGCTTGTAACTTTAAGCGACGAAGCGGGTGTTATGATGCCCGATGATTTCGGTACGTTTATAGACGAGTTTGCTTCTACTTGTGCCGTACCGGTATTTTGCGATTGCTCGGATAAAAACGGACTTGCAATCTCGCAAGCGTTGTTAGCGGTAAAAAACGGGGCAAGCGGAATTAAAACCAGCTTAAACGGCGACGACGTAAACTTAGAAGTCTTTGCAAATTTAGTTAAGAATTGCGGACAGTCTTTCGGAATAGAAAGCAGTATTAGACAAACCGAAATTCACAGGCTTTCCGCTATGATAAAAAGGATATTAAAAATCGACAATTCGCAAGGCGAAATCAAGCAATTTAACGTTGAAAACAGTGCAATAAAACTTAACAAAAACGACGACAAAGAAACCGTTGTACAAATGGCGGAAACTCTCGGATATGAATTGTCCGAAGAAGATGAAGATAAAGTATATGAAGAATTTTGCAGGGTTGCCGAAAAGAAAAACGTAGGCGCAAAGGAATTAGACGCGATAGTGGCAAGCGTTGCAATGCAAGTTCCAAGCACGTATCAACTTAAAAACTATTTAGTTACGAGCGGTAATATTATGACGGCGCAAGCGCAAATTTCGCTCGATTATAAAGGCGAATTATTACAAGGCGTTTGTATGGGGGACGGACCTATCGACGCATCTATTAAAGCATTAGAGCTTTTGATTGGTAGGCATTTCGATTTAGACGATTTCCAAATTCAATCGGTTACGGAAGGTAAAGAAGCAATGGGTTTTGCGCTCGTAAAACTCCGCAAGGACGGAAAAATTTATTCGGGTAACGGAATTTCTACCGATATAATAGGCGCAAGCATAAGAGCTTACGTCGTAGCAGTAAATAAAATCGTTTACGAGGAGGAAAACGTATGAAATTATCCTTTTCAACAAGAGGTTGGCACGAAAATACTTTTCAGGAGTTTTGCGATATCGCCGAAAGTTTAAAGTTTAACGGAATAGAACTTCATAACGTATATAACAAACTTTTCACCGATAAGGACGGAGCTTTTCAAGACTATCAAATAAATCAAACTTTAAGAACGTTATACGAAAGGAAGCTTACTATTCCTTGTATAGACGCATTATGCGATATAGGTGTAGAAGACGACAAGACGATAGAAGAATTGCAAAAATGCTTAGACTTAGCCAAAAGCTTGCATATTCCTTATGTTAGGGTTAAAGCCGTTAAAGATAATAAAAGCACTAAAAACATTGTTAAAAAACTTATAGGCAAGGTTTTACCGTATGCTGAAAAGTTAGGCATAGTAATTTTAATAGAAACTTCGGGAGTGTTTGCGGATACCAAAGCGTTAAGAGATATTTTAGAAGATTTTGCAAGCGACAACGTTTGCGCTTTGTGGAACGTTACGGGCGCATATTTTAACGGAAAAGAAGACCCCGAACAAGTGATAAAAAATTTAGGCGCGTATTGTAAACACGTTCAGATTAACGACGCCGTTTTAATAAACGGTAAAATAGAGTATCGTTTAATGGGAGAAGGCGAAATTCCCATTAAAGAAGTTATGCTTGCGTTAAGGTCGGTAAATTACGACGGGTTTATTTCGCTCGTATGGGATCCCAAGTGGTGTGAAGAGTTAGACGATATGGAAATAATTTTTTCACAATTCGTAACCTTTATGAAAAGTTTTTCGGACACAGCCAAAAACGAAAGCACGTATTATTATAACAAAACGCACACGGGGAAATTTATTTGGAAAAAAGATTTGCTAATAGATTTAACTTTTTCGCAAGTGTTGGATAAAATGGCGGAAGAATTTCCGGACCAGTATGCGTTTAAATACACAACGCTAGATTATACCAGAACTTACAGTGAATTTAGGGACGATGTAGACGCTTTTGCAAAATCTCTTATTGCATTAGGCGTAAAAGCGGGCAGTAAGGTTGCGGTTTGGGCAACAAACGTTCCGCAATGGTTTATTGCTTTTTGGGCAACTACCAAAATAGGTGCGATATTAGTTACTGTAAATACCGCGTATAAAATTCATGAAGCGGAATATTTGTTAAAGCAATCCGATACTCATACATTAGTTATGGTAAAAGGTTATAGAGATTCCGATTATTCCGCAATTATGAGCGAACTTTGCCCCGAATTAAAAGATAAAAAACAAAGCGAACAATTGCATTGTAAACGCTTACCGTTTTTGCGTAATATAATAACGGTAGGTTTTAAGCAAAAAGGTTGTTTAACTTGGTCGGAAGCGTTGGAAAGAGGCAATCAAGTTAAAGTAGAAGAAGTATATAAAATGGCTTCTAAGGTAGATAAAAACGACGTATGTAATATGCAATACACGTCGGGTACTACGGGATTTCCCAAAGGTGTTATGCTTACGCACTACAATATCGTAAATAACGGAAAATGTATAGGCGACAGAATGGATTTATCCACTGCCGACAGAATGATGATACAAGTTCCTATGTTCCACTGTTTCGGAATGGTACTTGCTATGACCGCTAGCATGACGCACGGCGCAACGTTACTTCCGTTGCCGTATTTTTCGCCAAAGCCTGCACTTAGTTGTATCAATAACGAACATATAACGGCATTTCACGGCGTTCCTACAATGTTTATCGCCTTACTCGAACACGAAGATTTCGCTAAGACCGACTTCTCGTATATGAGAACGGGTATTATGGCGGGAAGTCCTTGTCCTATATCCGTTATGAAAGACGTCGTAAACAAAATGAATATGAAAGAAATTACTATCGTTTACGGACAAACGGAAGCAAGCCCCGGTTGTACTATGAGTTCTACCGACGACCCGCTTGAAGTAAGAGTCGGTACGGTAGGAAGAGCTTTACCAGAAATAGAATGTAAAATAGTCAATCCCGAAACGGGAGAAGATTGTCCCGATAACGTTACGGGAGAATTCGTAGCTAGGGGATATAATATTATGAAAGGCTATTATAAAATGCCCAAGGCAACCGCTAGCGCAATAGATAAAGACGGTTGGTTGCATACGGGAGATTTAGCTTGTCGTACGCCCGAAGGTAATTATAGAATTACGGGAAGATTAAAAGATATGATAATCAGGGGCGGTGAAAATATTTATCCTAAGGAAATAGAAGAATTTATTTACACTCATCCAAAGGTAAAAGACGTTCAAGTTATAGGTGTTCCCGACGAACAATACGGTGAAGAAATTATGGCTTGCATTATTTTAAAAGACGGCGAACAAATGACCGTTGAAGAAATGAAAGCATACATCAACGCAAATATGGCAAGACATAAAGTTCCTAAATATATCGACTTTGTGGACTCTTTCCCGATGAACGTTGCGGGCAAAATTTTAAAATACAAAATGAGAGAAGACGCTATTAAAAAATTAGGCTTACAAAAAGCAGATAGCGTGGTAACGGCATAATATGAAAAACGGATTTGAAGTAATAGATTCCCACTGCCATATATATCCCGAAAAAATCGTGGAAAAGGCAGTACACGGAACGGATAATTTTTATGGCGTGGTTTCCGCTTGTTACGGTACGGTTGACGACTTGCTCGTTCAAGGTAAAAAGGCGGGGATAGATAGGTTTATAGTGCAATCGGTTGCGACTACGCCTAAACAGGTAAACAGCATAAATAATTTCGTAGCAGAGCAAGTTGAATTTTCGGGCGGAAAGCTAATAGGATTAGGTACGCTTCATCAAGACAGTCTAGATATGATTTCGGACGTAAAAAATATAGTTTCGTTAGGGTTAAAAGGAATAAAGCTACACCCCGAAATTCAAGGTTTTAAAATAGACGAAAAGCGTTATTATTTAATTTACGAGCTTGCTTGTAAGTACAATTTGCCTATTTTAATGCATACGGGGGATAAGCGTTACGATAATTCTAATCCGAATAGACTTACGAAAGTTTTAAAAGATTTCCCCGATTTAACTTTAATAGGAGCACATTTCGGCGGATGGTCTATATACGAACAGGCAAGTTTAGAGCTTTACGGTTTTAAAAATTTATACGTCGATTGTTCTTCTAGCTTTTATTGTTTAACGGACGAACAAATTACGGAAATAATAAACCGTTACGGCTACGATAAAGTTTTATTCGGTACGGATTACCCTATGTGGAGTCCCGAAAAGGAACTTAACAGATTTTTCTCTTTGCCCGTTTCGGACGAAGGAAGAAAAAAGATATTATCCGAAAATTGTAAAAAGGTTTTCAAATTTGAATAATTTAATTTTAAAAGGCGGTAGGAATTATCCTGCCGTTTTTAAATTTAATATTGACAAAAAGAAGTTGATTGTATAATAAAAAACGTATTGTTAAGGAAAGGAATTAGGAAACTACATTGTATTTTTCTAAAATAAAAGAGTTAGATTTAATGCTCAACCGATAAATACTACGGGATACGAAATAACCATAAAGTCGTTTCGCCAAGCAGTCGGCACTTGAAAAACAATTACATGCAGATGACGACGATAATGCCGAAAAACAATAACGATTTCGGCTTATATACCGAGTTTGCATAGAAATTACAAATAAATTACAAAAAACAGGTAGCACATTATAAAAAAAGAAGTATAATTTAAGAAAAATAAAGTTTTGTTCAACTCAAAATTATAGAGAAATAATATATGAATACTTTAATTATATACGGCAGTCGGTATGGCACGACAAAGCGATATGCGGAAAAATTTGCGGAAATGACTCATTTTCCCGTTATCGGCTATGAGAATATAAAAACCTTGACCGACTATGAACGAATAATCTATTTCGGTGCTTTATATGCAAGTGGCATTAAAGGGTTAAAGAATACGATTAAAAAATTATCTCCCAATACAAAGTTGATTGTCGTGACGGTGGGATTAGCGGATGTTTCCGATAAAGAAAATATAAAAAATATCAGAAATTCCGTAAGAAAACAAGTGCCGGAACATTTGTTAAAATCTTTATCCGTTTTTCACTTAAGAGGCGGTATAGATTATGGTAAATTGAATTTTAAGCACAAGATTATGATGAAAATGGTATATCATTCAATTAAAAACAAGCCGACCG